>Ga0316205_10000168_pt1 | contig 139527 bp, 155 predicted proteins | sample 3monthpyrite_MG_FD_204941 | JGI IMG/M metagenome (GOLD analysis project Ga0316205, IMG submission 204941) | Microbial mat bacterial communities from mineral coupon in-situ incubated in ocean water Damariscotta River, Maine, United States -... | ecosystem: Environmental > Aquatic > Marine >...
ATTGGTAATCATGTCGGACGAAAATGCTCGCGGTAGTAAGTACCCATGAGAGGTGTCTTCTAATACTACGTAGGCATATTTCATAAAAACCAATATACAAATAACAACAGCCAATATCCCAAAAAGCGTTTGACCTAAAGCAGCAATAACGACGGTTAACAATAAAATTAAACCGATTGGCACCGAATTGAAAGGATACATAAAATAATAATGTAAACGTTGCCAGAATGGCGCAACAACATTCTCAGCCCCTACAACAGAGAGCTCCCCCCCACAAATAACACAATGTGGCCGCGATTGCTGAGGTTTACTTTGAATGCAATTGGTACACAAATTTATCTGGCAGCTATGGCAAGACCAGCGGGCGGGTAAATCATAATGATATTTGCACGCTAATTGTGACATAAAACATTCAACTTAATTAAAATAAGATTTATACTCGATTTATTATATTTATGAAAAACTCATAACGGTCTATCAAAGATTAGCCTATATATAATAGTATAATTATTCAAGTCTGGGATTTAAAATGAAATTTTTTCTACATGCGTTTATTCTTTTATCGATTCTAGGTTTATCCACTAGCTTTGCAGCCGAACCACTTGTTGAAACACAGTGGCTTAAAGCAAATATCAACAACCCCAACATTGTTCTGATTGACATGTCTGACGAAACTCAATATCAACGGTTCCATATTCAAAACGCGATTCAACTTCCCTATCATGTACTTAATAAAAATTTAAAAAATGGTGTATCTCTAAGTATAGGTAGTGAAAATATTATTAAATTGCTTGGTTTACTCGGTGTTACTGCATCTACCCATGTCGTCATCTACGATGATATAGGTGGTTTACACGCAGGACGTTTATATTGGGAACTTGAGCGACTTAACCATAAAAATGTTTCCGTACTTAATGGCGGGCTAGTTAAATGGATTTTAGATGGTAATCCCGTCACCGCAAAAACTTTTCAACCAACTCGAAAAACAAACTACCAAACTACAAAAAAAACATCGAATGAAGCTTTAGCAACTATCAACGATGTTTTACCTTCAAGCCGAGATAAAAATACCTTACTTCTTGATGTTCGCACCAAAGAAGAATATGTAGGCAATGTAAAACAACGCCGCAGTGGACACATACCCGGAGCAATATTATGGAGCTGGGATAACTCTATTAATTTTGACAACCAATTTAAATTTAAGCAAAAAAATATTTTAGCTAAGGAATTAAATAAGCTAGGGCTAAAACAAAAGAATCAACCTGTTATTCTTTATTGTCGTTCGGCACATCGGGCATCTCAATCGTATCTCACATTACGTAGCTTAGGTTTTAATAATGTTAAAGTTTACGATGGGTCTATAAAACAATATGCTATATCGCCCAATGCGCCGTTGGCAAAAGGTATTAAACCTTAATAAATAAACTTTATAGATTAATCCGCTGAAACAGTACGGTCTTTAGCCCATTGCCGCAATCGCTCGATGGGTTCAGCCATCACAATGGACAATGGTTTTGTTTTTTCTATTGCTTTTACAATGGCTTTATCATTTACAACATTATCATCAGCATGAGAAGCATAAAATGCTGAAACGATAGCTTGTTCAATCTCTGCACCTGAGAAACCTTTAGTAATCTTTGCTAAATCACCAATATTAAAAACGGCGGGATCAAGCTCGCGACGTTTTAAGTGAATCTCAAAGATGTTTTTTCTAACAGAATGTCGTGGAAGATCAACAAAAAATATTTCATCAAATCGTCCCTTACGAATAAGTTCAGGCGGAAGAGAGTCAATATTATTAGCCGTTGCAACCATAAAAACTGAACAGGTTTTTTCAGCTAGCCAGGTTAACAAAGTCGCTAATACCCGTTGACTAGTGCCGCCATCATTCTCAGAAGACCCTAATGCTTTTTCAATTTCATCAACCCATAGTACACAGGGCGACATAATTTCAGCAGTTTCGAGTGCCTTACGTAAATTCTTTTCCGTTTCACCATGATACTTATTAAATAAAGTTCCAAAATCCAAATGTAATAACGGAACACCCCATATACCGGCTACGGCTTTTGCCGCAAGTGATTTACCACAACCTTGTACGCCCAATAGCAGCATTCCTTTCGGAGGTTTTAGACCTGCGACGTCGTTAACAAAAGCTTTTTTTCGCTGCTTTAACCATTGTTTAACTGCCCGAAAGCCACCCACATTAGAAAATTTTTCTGTTTCATATTCAAATTGTAAAATACTACCAGCATTAAGTAATTGGTATTTAGCTTTTAAAACTTCGGGAATATCTGATTCAGTAATTGCACCATCATCATATATAGCACTGCGTGCTAGACGCTTAACTTCTGTTATTGTTAAACCAGATAAATTATCCAATAACATTTCATGTGCTTTTTTGTCGGCTTTCACTTTCGAACCATGATTCTCATCAGACCAAGCCGAAGCTATTTTTCGTAGTTCTTTTCCAATTTTGTCCTTACTCGGCATGCTCAACTTAAAACTCGCACTAAGATTATCTAACTCCTCAGGCATCGTAACTTCATGGCTGAGTAAAATAACGGTTCGTGCCGCTGTCGCATAGCTAATGGCTATATCTTTTAGCAATCGTACGTGTAATGGGTCATTAAGATAAGGATGAAAATCGGTTAATATAAAAACACTTGATTGTAGGCTTTCTTTTATATGTGCAAGCACTTCTTGTGGTTCAGTATTTTCTTGTTGACGAGCAAAACCAAGCTTCATACTTGTTAGCCCTTCGGTAATGCTCCAATGATACAGTGGTGTGTATAAATTATCCGTTACGGTTTTGATTAATTCTATCGCTTGGCGCTCTTCTTTAGTTTCTAAAAAAATAAGTGGCACACGCGATTGAATAAGCAGACTTAAGTCATGTGAATCTTTCATCGGCTGCTAAGACTTATCCATGATTTTAATAGACTTAATCCCTGAAATTTTCATATTGAAGCGGCAAATCTAAGCCGGCTCCCTTTAAAAGAGCAATGACAGCTTGTAAATCATCCCGCTTTTTACCTGTAATACGAAGTTTTTCGCCTTGAATGGCCGTTTGCACTTTCATTTTTGCATCTTTTATTAATTTAATTATTTTTTTCGCATCTGCTTGCTCAATACCTTGGCGGAGCTTTATCAGTTGCTTCACGATTTTGCCTTGCGGAACGTGATCTTGAACATCCAAACAATAGATATCGATACCCCGTTTGTGCATTTTATTTTGAAGAATATCAAGCATTTGCTTGAGTTGAAATTCTGCTTGCGCGGTCATATTCACTGAATCATCTTGTCGTTCAAACTTTGCTTCACTGCCTTTAAAATCAAATCGCGTTGAAAGCTCTCGATTTGCCTGATCAACTGCATTCGTTACTTCATGCATATCAATTTCCGAAACCACATCAAATGAAGGCATACTTATAATCTCTCTTTTTCCTAAATATTCAAAGACTTATCTTTAAAGCCTCAAGGTTGAACATAGATAGTAATCAATTTCACTATACAAAACAATACCTTACCTCAAAGATACCAACAGGACTATGTTTGCCGGTATGAAAGATCCAGAAACAAAATTAGAATTTATTTTATTAAATGTGGTTTTTGTGACCCACCAACATTTTTTATATTGCCTGTTTATTATACTGAAAGCATACGAAGTTTGAGGTTGTTATAAATGAAATCCCGTATTAGCAAATCATTATTAAGGACAGCGATTATTTCAGGGTTGATTATTTTAACGAGCGGATGTGCCGCTGTTCATAGCACACGTCTTGCTTATCGATGTGATTCAAATATATCAACCGCCAATATTGAGCTTGAGCAAGCTAAAACAAATGGCTATAGCCGTTCCATTTCATGGACCAAGGCAGCATCTTTACTGACAGCGGCAAGAATGCAACAACGCTCAGAAAAATTCCCTAACTGTATTAATAAAACGGCTCGTGCACGTTATTACATTAACCGTAGCCAAAATATATAGACTCTATGCTAGTGTCTAATCAATTGGCTCCCCCTCAAAAAATAATCTAATATCTGTTCTATTTGCAATTTTCTTGGATTGAGCCATTATAAGTAGCCCTGTAATGCAATAATTTGAAGGCAACAAAACATCATGGCCCAAGTACTAAATTCACCACTAAAAATCGGAATTGTTATCTCTTTTACCTGTTTGTTCTTTACTGGCTGCGCAGCAGTTCATAGCATGAAACTGGCTAACGAATGCCGCTCAGGCTTAGAGATAGCTAATGCTGAGCTCAGTAAAGCTAAGCTAAATGGTTTTAGTAGTAGCGTTTCCTGGGTTAAAGCGGCAAGCTTGCTCACTGGCGCCAAAATCCAGCAACAATTTGATAAATTCCCAAACTGTATTAATAAGGTAGCGCGAGCTCGCCACTACATTCGACGTAGTCAGGAAGAAAAATAATTTAACCTCGTAACCATCTACCAAAATAAAAGGCCAGCAATACGCTGGCCTTTTATTTTTTCTACTGAATAAGCGTTAAGGAAAGGCTGGGATGTTAGGTTCTAGCCCACGCATGTCAGCTTCAGGGTGATGAGAGGCGACCATATCGGTAATTTGTTGTACTTTCTCTACCGGCACATCAACAATAAATAAAATTTTTCCATTTGAAACCTCCTTTTCAAACCGTTGATGACGAGTGTTTGGAACATTTACAGCGATGAGTGTTGAGGCAAAAACACCTAAGAAGAGTCCTGCAAAAACTGTAAGCATTATGGTTACACCTTCATATCCAGGCGAAACAGCACCTAAACTTACAGCCAGAGCACCCAGCACAACACCGGTTAGACCACCGAGTGGGATACCCGTTTGGATTGAATGCAATAAATCACTTTTTTGAAATATATTGGCTTCCGGCAAATCATTTAGGTCAACATCTTCTCTGGCAATTACGTGCATCCTACTTTCTCCAACACGTGCAAGTAACAGCTCATTATGAATAGTACGTGCAAGACTTGCGTTTGGAATCATGAAATACATACGACGAATCATAGCGACTACCTCCATTTTTTATTGTTGAGTATTTTACTCAACTATATAGAGTATAGTGCAACGCTGTTATTTTGCTCTAAATAAAGAGGCTATAAATAACTCAATACATAAATAAAATTTATTATGATTTTTTTATTCTTTAAAAATCGAATATAAACGATATACTAAAGCCTTATATAAAATTTACTAATGGGATGAATAGGTGTTTAAAACTTTACGTATCTTTATTTTACTAACGATACTCATCATTGTTGCAGGTTCAACTTACCTAACAAAAATGCGTACTACAGATTGGGATAACTCACTTTGGATTTCTATCTACCCTATCAATGGAGATGATAGCCAAGTAACTCAAAACTACATCCAGCAACTTAAAAATGAACACTTTCACGATATAGAAACATTCTTATCTGAAGAAGCTAAGTACTACAAAATACCTATAAATAAACCGGCCGTCATTAATGTTGCACCTGAAGTACTTGACGTGCCCCCACCTCCACCAGAAAACCGTTCAACACTAAGCGTAATGTTCTGGAGTTTAAAATTACGCTATTGGGCGTATACAAATAATACTGATACCGGTCCATCACCTGATATCAAACTATATGTTGTATATAACGATCCTAGTTACAATAAAAAGCTACCGCACTCTTTGGGTTTAGAAAAAGGTCACGTAGGTGTTGTGCATGCTTATGCAGGAAGTCGTTTTACTCGTAAAAATAATATTATTGTCGCACATGAATTTTTACATACGATTGGAGCAAAAGATAAATATGAACTCTCTAGTGGCTACCCTAGTTACCCTGATGGTTTTGCAAATCCTGATAATCAACCACTGTATCCTCAAAATCGAGCTGAGATAATGGCAGCACGGATGGCGATTAATGAAAGTATTGCCGTCTTTCCAAAAAGTTTATATCGCGTAGTTATTGGAAAGCTGACAGCAAAAGAGATAAATTGGCTTGCTGAAAATTAGAAACTACTTTTTCTGCGAACGTTTAAGTTTATGTTCCCACCAGCGTTGCCACTTCGTTAAATTAACGCCAAAGTTAACATCGGAAATTTGAGCTAGAGAATCTGCAGCGGCTGTTTGAATATTTCTATCCTTGTCTTTTAAAAGCGCTAGCAGACATTCAATAATACGATAGTCGCGAATATTACCTAATGCATTAATAACTCCAATCCGGTAGGTAACATCGTGTAGTTTTGTTTGCGCAATTAGGGGCTCAATAATTCGCTCATCTCTAAAGTTGCTCAAAACATACAGCACCTGTGATTGTATGGCAGGTTCAGGATCATTTAAAAGAGCTAAGAGTTCGGGGACCGCAACAGGATTTTTAATTTTCCCAAGCGCATACAAAGCAGAGGAGCGGATAGCAGGGTCTTTATTTTTCAAAGCGGTTAATAAATATTCTGCTATCCATGGATTTTTAAATTTACTTAAACTGTTTGCCGCTTCTAAACGAATACGCTTATCTTTATGATTCAGAAACGCAACCAGTGGTTTGATAGACTCGTTATCTTTAATCAAACCCAGAGTTTTAATTGCTTTTAACACCACCACATTATTTTTATCTTTTAATGCCGCGGTCAATGGCTTAACTGAAGCAGAACCAATTTTCGCCAGCGCTTTAACTGCTTCATCGGCGGTTGTGGTGGTGGTTCCTGAAGTAAAGCTACGACCAACATAACGCGTCATAACAGCTGTTTCATCATCGTTCAACACTGCAATCAAATAAGGAACTGTATTAGTCGCCACTTTAGCTGACTTGCCTATATTATAGGCTGCCCAAGCACGCTCAGTCGCATCTTGAGAATATAATTTATCTACATATTTTTTAATCTTAAGATCAATTTTCTCAACGGGTGTTTTATCTTCTGCCATTGATAAACGTTGACTATTCGTTGCGCATGCCGTGAAAAAAATGGCAACGGTTATAAGTAAAAATAACTTTACATACTGATTCATAATAACATTATAAATGATTCTTCAAAGTAGCTCACTCAATATCGTGAATAATATGGTCTTCATATTGTTCTTCGTGAATACCATCCTCTGAAATAGCACGATATTTTATGATGATATTCTCATTCTCAATACTTTTGGTATTTCCTGTAATCAAAGGGTGCCATTCAGGCAAGGGTAATTCATTAAAACGAAGTCGATAAGCACAAGTCGTAGGTAATTGGGAGTAAATCTCGTCACCAAAATTTTTAATGTCGACACAGCCAGGGACATTTATCTTTCTTTTCTGGTAACAACTACATTGACCAAGTTCAAGATCATACATATGACAAACCATATTTGTATAAAAGACTTCATTGGTTTCATCATCTTCCAGTTTGAGCAAACAACAACGTCCACAATGATCACATAACGCCTCCCATTCTGAGTCAAATAACGCTGATAAAGGAGCGTTCGCGATATAAGAAAAATCCAAGTTCATCTTCAATTTATTCGTTTATATCTAGTAAATTAATAATTAAATCACCAAAAGCGTGTGCAGGCGAATCATCAACATAACTAACAATTTTTCTTACTCTGCCGCGAATTTGATAATGTGTATTTGAACGTCGTTGCTGTAATCTTTTTTTAGCAATTAACGAAAATTTTTGTAACATTTGATTTATTAACTGACGTTCATGTGCATTATCAATATCGTTAATATTATTTGCATCAATTGTTTTTTCTAAAGCATCGTTAAACCAAAGTTGATATTTCGGTTTTGCCGAAAGCTGTGAATAATATAAAAATCGACCATGACGTTTATGTTGTGAAAATTCACCGAGGTAATACTCTTTGTTTGTTGAAATAAAAATGCCTAATCCATCCAGTTGATTAAAACGGAATTTTCCTAAATAACGCTCGCCCGAGGTCATTTTTAAATCACCCAAACCACTGTATTGCCCAAAAGCAAAAAAACCATGGTACTCATCTTTATTTTTGTGCCACTTATAACCCTTGCCATGCGGATTATCATTTAGCCATAGACCTTTATATCGATCACCGTTTGGCCATTCGTTAGTACCAAAACCTTCTCGAATCACATCGAATTTAACCTCACCTGAATAAATGCTACCATTCGGCAATTTAAATTTTTCTACAGTTGTAATTTTTGCCTTATCTTTAATCTTACTCAAAAATTCATCATTTTCATCATCAACTTGTATTACATCATCAACTAAATCATCACTTTGAGTATCGGCAGGCAGTGCATCAATAAGTACTGAATCGGATCTTTGAGTATCCGTTGGTATAGTTTCCGTAATTGAAGATCTAATAATTTGAGGTGCAACAAAAATTGATTCATCACTCATTTTTTCCTTCAGCTCTATTACACTTTCTTGGCTTTCATCAATGATAGAATCAGCAGCATTAGAAACAGAATGAAGTGACATTAAACACAACAATATAAAATGACTAAAAATATTCAAAATGCCGCGTAAATTATAGTCTGTCATAAAATAGTTACTTTTATTCTTATTTATCGGCCGAAGCTTATTCAACAGTTTTTGTATAGTCGTTCGCAAAAATTTATTTTACGTTAACGTTTATATTAATTTAATCATACACTAACATGCTCATAAAAATTGAGCTTGTATAATCGTTTTACAAAAGACACACCAGGATATTGAATTTTGTGTAAAAAAATAATAAAAACCTAATTAATTGATTGTTCGGTTAGAGATTTTTATAAAGATTTAAACGTAACACTTACTCAAACGCCTAAGCCCAAGTAATACGTTCCACCATCTAAATTAATATGTTTAACGATACCAGATATATCTACTTGTCTGGAATTTTTTGCATCTAATGTAAAATGTATTTTTAATTTATCCCCAACATGAGGGATAACTTGATAGACCGAACCTTTTATTCCAACGCCTCCCATTGAATAATTTAAGGCTGTCATATCGAGTTGAGTATTATCTGGCATAATAACTTGAACGGATTGTTTGCATTCTATCCGAGCTTCGCTACGTTTATCTGAAAAACGGTTTCTTGATTTTAGTTCGTTGTTATTCATTTAAAATCTCATCCTTGATATTTTATTTTAATGATATTAATCCGCATTGCACAATTCATCTGATACCACGCAACCATAGTCGATGTTAGATGATATATCACCACTAAATAAAAATACTTTATTGGCTGACTCGAATGCCGACTTAGAAATACACGCTTGTGTTGTCCAGCTTTCTAATTTTTTATAGGCATCTATTGTTGATGTTAATGTTTCTAAATTAATTGAGTTAAACTGGGGAGAAATTTGTTTGGCTAAATATTGTGCTTCTGTTTTTTGAACGTAATTTAATGCTTTTTTGTAAGCCACCATAAATTTTTTTGCCATTGACGATTCTAACCAAGTGCTTGTTGCACACAAACTACTATAAGCAATCTCACCTAAGGCAGCACCAACTGAAGCGACAATTTTTGCTTTACCCTCAGCAACTAGTTGCTGAGGGTAAGGTCCTTGTAGATGAATGAAATCTGCTTCTCCCGACAAAAATGCCAATTGGCTTTGTTGGGCATCCCCGATATCAATAAATTCAATTTTATTGATATCGACACCTTTTTGGTTTAAAACAAACTTAAACGTGGCTATAGGTTGAAATAGGTGGTCGGCAATAATGCGCTTGTTTTCTAAATGGCTCCAGTTAAAGTCAACTATTGACGATTGCAATGAAGCCGCAATGAAAAAACCATCTCGCTGATTTATTTGTGCAAAATGAAAAATATCGTTTTTTGTAGTTGGCGAAAGACTACGTTGACGCATACTGATACCAACGGCCGATTGAGCAACATGTGCTTTTCCCGTTGATAATAACAGCTCTAGTTCTTCAACATTATTAACGCACTGATATTCTGCCTTCAGCCCTTGTTCGGCTAAAAAGCCACCCATAAAGGTTATTAAATAAGGAGTGTAAAAAGCGGAGTGACGAAGAGAGATTAGTTGAATTGTTTGCATTAGTTGCTTAACTCAACCTCAAATCATATTTGTTTATTAAGTAGAGCCATAATAATTTGGGTAGGCAACAACCCATTGCCGTTTAAGCTCTTCCAAACTAAAACGTTCGCCATCTACTTCATAGTCGACAATAGCTAGCCCCATACCATTATTGCTCATACGAACAACTCGAGTATTAAAGAAAATAAAGGGATTGCTAGAGTCCATAAGTTGTAAACTAACATGAGCCCCTTTTGGTAAATTGGGTAAATTTTGGGCTACTATGTACAAGCCTGCATCAGAGATATCACGTGAACGACCATCAACTTCACCAAATAACTGATGGCTAATACGTACGGAGGAGATAACCCGTTTACGTACAGAATATCGTCTTTCCTTTGAACCGAATATCATCGTATAAAATCTATCTGCTCTATTAAATTTTTCAGAATTTAGCATAAAAATTAAAAAGATGCGCGAATAAACTCACACAATTTGCCAAATTATTTTTTATTCATCCAGACTTCTCGTAAATCCGAAATAGGATAAACATCACCATTTTTTTCGTAATTTAAAAATTTTAAACCCATTCCATCAGAACTGGAACGAACAACATCCATATTGAAAACGAGATCTTTTTCCCCTGAATCGAGAAAAATAAGTTTAACTTCGTCATTTACATTAACGTTAGCATATTCACTTTCGGCAAGAAGCATCACTCCGCCATCAGAAATATCGCGTGTCTGTGTATCAACCGAACCAAAACTAGGGTGAAAGATTCTAACCCGCGAATTCACTACTTTACGTCGATCTTTTCTACGCTCATCCATATTAAGATTTCTTTTTGTATTGAATTTAGGTAATTATGGGCTATTTTTAATTAAGAATCTATATTATTCCATGAATTTTAGACTGACGCAGGCTCCATCAATCCTTAAACATTCCATATTAAATAAAACGTCCATATTTGTTGGCCTAACAATAAGTATCTCATTACTAAATTTTTTAGTTAAAGTGGTTTTATCTGCGATATTGATATTCATGCCACCCGATGAGACGTCACGGATCTGGCCACGTATATGGCCTAGCTCTTCATGATAAAGCGTGACAGTTAAATTAACTAAATGTCGAATACTGGTTCTACGTTCATTCATAAGTCACCCTATGATATGCATCAAGATATGCACCTGAAATGTACTTCAATTATAGAACGTTTTACTCATGCAGCAATAAAGAATGACTTATATAACTAACTAAATCGTAAAGATAATCGAGATTAATTTTACAGCTCTACATCGCGCAATTGTTGTGCAGCATCTTCTGGACTGATTGTATTAACAAAGAGTCCAGAGCCTAACTCAAACCCTGTCGGAATACTTGTTCGAGGTGTAATTTCTAAATGCCAATGATAACTTTCACTATTATTTTTAAATTCATCACCATGCGGCAAGGTATGCATAAAGTAGTTATATTGAACCCCTTCTAAAACACTCTCTAAGCGTTTCATTGTTCGCTGTAATAGCCCTGCAAAATCATCCAAAAATTCATCTGAACAATCGATAAAATCAGCTTGATGATCTAATGGGAAAATGTGCACTTCCCATTCATAACGACTCGCAAAGGGTTTTATGGCAATAAAATGTTTAGTTCGCTCTATGATGTACTGGCCAATATCAACCTTACGACGTACTTGACCTGAATCACGATCATAAATAGTCGCTTCAAACGTTAACGCTTCATCAATCAAACCACAAAAAATACACTGGTGATGTTTTTTATAATATAAATCGGAGTGATGCATTTCAGAGTGAACATTTTCAGGAATAACCGGCATCGCTATGAGTTGGCTGTGTGTATGTGGAATACTTGCGCCCGCCGCTGCACCAAAGTTCTTAAAAACTAAAACGTATCGAATTCGATCATCGGCTTTATATAACTCTAGCATTCGATCACGATAAGCCTTAAATATATCGGCAATATGTTCTGCTGACATATCAAACACTGCGATACCGTGTTCACAGTGGTCGATAATCACTTCGTGACGACCATAACCATCGATCGTTTGTTGCAAACCTAAAACGAGATTTGATTTTTTTTCATCATCGCCGAGTATTGCAAATAAATTTTCAACAATACGTATATTCCAATTCTTTTCATCTGGCGTAGTCATTAACGCCGGAGGCGTCATCTCTTCATTACCGCGACAGAAAGGGCAAGTCTCAACGTGTTTACGCGTATCTCGTTTTACACGCTCTTCTTTTTTCTTAGGACGCATACCGCGAGCTGTTGCAACCAGCACTGACTCGGTAGGGACAACAGGACTAATTCTTATTTCGCGTATACTGCTATCTTCGGCTGTGGTGTTACCTGACTTATCTTGGCTCATGAGAAAATATCCTGATTAGATTAGGAGCTATTGAACCATGCTTGTAACATTTTTAACATTAAGTATTTCTTATGTAGTTATATACTAGATTGAAGCCAAAAAGACAATTAAACTATTATTTTCAATAAGTTACAGTCAAAACTATGTTAATTTAAGCTATAACGTTCTGACCAATTACCTTCAGGTAAAAATTCGGCATGTTCACGGATACTATTCGCTTCTTTTATTTTTCCTAATTTTTCTAAAATCGTACTTTTTAAGAGTAGCGTATTACGATTATCACTTTGTAATAGTAATCCTTTATCAACTTGTAATAATGCTTGGTTGAATTTTCCTGTAACAACATAAGCCATCGATAAATTATGGTAGGCTTTTTGATATGTTCGATCGTAATAAATCGATTGCTTAAAATGGTAAATCGCTTTGTCAAAATTATTATTACTGGCATATACAACACCGAGATCATCATGCGCTTCGGCATTAGTATTATCCAACGATACCGCTTCTAATAAATCTTTCTTAGCTGCTGCAGTATTACCTAACCAAATATATCGTACCCCACGCTTAGTATAAGCTCGAGAATTGTATGGATGCCTTTTAATATAGACACCTAAATCATCAACTCCCTGTTGCACTAACCCTTGCCGACCTAATGCCATACCTCGACCAAAATAAGCTTCATCTAAATGGTCATTATGTTTTAATGCTTGAGTGTAATCACTGACTGCTTTACTAAATTGCCCTTGTTGAAAATATAAATCTGCACGTTTTAGATAATTTAACCCACTTTGATTATCTGAGTTATCCGATTCAATTAAATTTGATAATGCTTGCAAAGTTGTACTAATTTCATTTTGATCGTCATTTGTACTATCCGCTATTAAATGACTTGGACTTAAATAATCCCCTGCTTGTTTAGGCAAGAATTCAAAACAACTATGATACTGATTTGTTTCAATATCACTAACTAAGATTTCATGACGATTAATTATTTCATCTTCATCTAAGGTAATAAAAACCTTCTCATTAAAAAGTTCACCTTCACATTGCTCATTAATTAATGCACCAGAAGCATCGAACTGTCTAAATGCATGTAATAAATCGTTGTAACGATGAATACTAATTAAGGTTTGAATGGGGGCATTCCTGAAATCAGGTAAAAAAGCCGCTAAATAATCTATTTTAACGCGGCCGTGTTGATCATAGATAAAAACTTCAATTAGATGTATTTTATTCGAGCCACTTTTTTCTCGTTGAATACGACTTAACAAGTTACCTGATTTATCATCATAATAGCGTGTTTCTTCGAAAAAATTCTCTTTGCCAGAATACCCACCATCATCCTGTTCCGTTCGAATCGAAACGTTTTTTAAATTAAACTGATGTAATTGATAGACATTATCGGCAAAAGCATTCCACGCATTAACGTGTTGAGAATCCTCCTTAACCGAACTTACAGCATAGGAATTTGTTGATATTATTATTACAAAAAGTAATAAGATGTTTTTGAGTACTAAATTCATGTGTATTGCTCCCATTATATACGTATATAATTCCAGCCCTGTTTCTGCCGTTTAATTATCTGAAAAATACCTGAACGCGCAACAGTCATTTTAGATATCAGCTTAATTTTTCGTCTTTGTTTATCTTCAATCCGCTTAACCGTTCGGCCACAAACAGCGTAACTTAGATTATCAAAATCTCTTTGAAGTGACTTCAGGCGATTCTTAAATTTTGTTTTTTCATTATCAAATAAAAGCACTCCTTTTCCATAAGCAACAATTTCCACTTTGACTTTTTTATTCGTTTCTTTAAATGATTCAAGTAAGCTTTCAGTTTCATCTAAAATCGTTCTTTGAATATACTCATCATTCGTGTTTACGTGTAAAACAATATTCCACGTGTCATCTTTTTTATTTGATACTTGTAATGATGTTTCGCCATCATCAACTATAACGCCATGTGAATACCAACCTCCGATAATTCCGAGTGTGAGTAACACGCTGGCAACGAGTGAATATTTGACCCTGCTTAACGAGGTTCGAGACGTTTTATCTGCAACATCCTCTTTGTAAGTTGTGTGAACCAGTAATTTCAATTGTTTGAAATCACTCAGGCGTTTACATAAGTCTTTATCTTCGTTTAAGTCTTCTAATAATTCCAACTCGTCTTCTATTGATAGCTCACCATCAATATAAGCATTCAATTTTTCATCAGAATATTTCATTACTCACCTCTCATAACAGGTTTACTACGTAGTGGTATAACCGTATTAGTATTTGATTCATCTAGTAAATATTTTCGTAATGCTTGTCGTGCGCGATTAATGCGACTCATCACGGTACCAATGGGTACATCGATAATTTGTGCCACCTCACTATAAGAGGCGCCGTATATATCGACTAGCGTTAAGACAGTTCGATATTTTATTGGTAATCGACTGACAGCCTCTTTAACAGCCACTTGAGTTTGTTCACGGGATATTTCTTTTTCAGGCGTCAAACTTTCACTCAGTTTGCTGGAGTCTTCATGAATGATCGAATCGTTTAATATTAGGTCATCAATATTTTGGAATTCTTGTTTTTTACGCAGCATATCGCGCCAACAATTGAGCATAATGGTTATAAACCATGCTTTAACAGCATCACTATGCTTCATTCGATTTATATTTTTAAGCGCTTTTTCAGTTGCATCTTGAACTAAATCTTCGGCTAATGATTTATCATGACACCATGAATAGGTCAGTTGTAACAACAAACCACGGTTATCTGTTACGAATTTTGATAATTTATATTTAGAGAACATGCCTCACCCAATCATACGTATTTATGACCCATAGATACTAGTAGAACGGATAATGGTGGATTTTATTCCATTTTAGTTACTAAATATTTATTTTTTCTAGTAACGATGAAATATTCCGACACCAAAATGGAAGCGAACATCATGGTCGTCATAGTAGATATCTTTTTCGATAGGCCATAATTTGATTTGTTGAATAGCGATAACGGGGTAAACATAGTCACTATCGCCGACTTTCCCTTTACGTAATTCAACAAGTTGGCCAACAAAACTGACTTGACGATCTTTTGCATACTCACCAAGCTCTAGATAACCGGAATCAATCGCGATAAATCGCCCAAACGATTTGCTATTCTCAATCGGCTCAGAATAATCGTCTAACGGATACGCTAATATTTCAAGTTCAGTACTGTCTTTAAAATTTGTGCCCGATAGAAGTGTTCCACCCCATAATACATATTGGTCTTTATTTAAATTAAATGAATTTATCGCTAAATCCGGTGTTAATTTCTTATTAACATGGGTGGTAGTAAACACAGGCGTTGCACATGCGCTTATAATAAATATGAACCCAAAGATAAAGAATAATTTAATAGTATATTTCACAGAGCACCTATCTAAAAATTTGATTAAAAACCAACACCTCTATATTGGACATCACCATTTAGGTAGAATTCAATCTTACTTTGCTTGTTAATCAGTTTCTTCTAGCGATTCCAATATAGATTCAACAACATCTTCGTCTTCCTCAGCTTTGTCTTCAGCACAATTATAGCTAGCAAAGAGTAAAACGTTCTCTGTACATAAGTACCATTCACACCAGTATTCAGCATCTTTAGTATAGCTCACAGCAATACCAGCAAAATCACCTAATACAACATCTTCTAACTCTGTTTGGGAGTCTAGATGTTCTGCTGCCATCGCTTCAAGTTGTTCGTCGACAATGCCATTCTCATCATAAACCGTGCTAATGATTAACTCGCCTACACCGTCATTATCGTAAATAACGTCAGCCTCATCTTCCTCTGAGTATTCAGCGTCCCATAATGTGGGAATATTAACCGACCAATATTTTGTTTTGTATTTACGCATAATTATTTCATTTTAGATGAAAAGATTGAATCTCGTTTTCGTAAAAAACGATCAAGGTCATCCAAATAGGTATCAGGAACACTTTCAATTACTGATTTATGTCCTAATAAAGTATCTTTCCATAAAGTCACTTTGGGGCGGTTGTTAAAAAAGCCAAATTGATGATGTTTTTCAAGTGTATTGTGGTAGCGAAAAATAGGCGCGTAAACCGCATCAATAATAGAAAACGTTTTTCCGTTAAAAAATGGGCCACTGGTTAAGCAATCATCTTCTAATGTATCAAAATTCTCATCAAGTTCAGCGGTTAAGTGTTTAAACTTTTTTTCATCATCTGTTGAGAATAATTTAAAGGTGGCATCTAACATGTTATTGCCATATTCAATCCATGAACGATTTTGTGCTTTTTCAAAAGGATCCGCTGGATGTAAAGAGCCTTCGGTTGTTTCATCTAAATACTCACAAATAACCATCGATTCAAATAAAGGCTTACCATCAACCAATAAAACTGGCACCTTCTCCATAGGAGATACATCAAAAAACCATTCCGGAGGATTATCTAAATCGATAAATTTGATTGAATGTTCTATATTTTTTTCATTCAGAATTGCCCGTGCCCGTTGTACATACGGACAGAGTGCAAAACTAATAAGTTCTAATTTAGGTTCAGCCACTTTTATACCTTTAAAGTTATTAGTGTCTTAAAAATTGTTCAATTTTCTTGTTGTGCTTAATCAAACTACATTCTGTTTGCACTTCAACCAAACAGCTTACACACAAACAATCATCGTAACGCGTACTCACATACTCTTGCTCAGCCTGAGATAAAAACACACTTGAACATTGGCACTCTAATATTGAGCTAACTTTACATTCAAAATTAGAATCACAACGAGGGCAACACTTTGCTTCATGTTTTGGCATTATAATGTCCTATTCTTTGTTGTTTCTTTACTTAAAAAATAAATGAGTGTCAAAGTAATTCTTGCATCTGATTTTCATCTTACAGCAGAGACTTCCGATGCTTATAATACAGTATATAAAATTTCAGACTATAACGAAGGCTTTATTTGTATTTTTATTGACTAAAAACACAACTAGTCATTCTCTAATTCTCTTTCTAATGCTTCTTTGGTTACAATACTCTTACCACCTTGCTGGATAAGAGGATTGTTAATCTCAAAAACTTGTTCATCAAGCTCACCACTATCACAAGGCCCTTGTTGTTCGAGCCAATGGACCGTATTACCTATAATAACGATTGAGCCTGAAATAATAGCCGTTACACCCGTCCACGCTGCAGCGAATACACCGATAGATAGAATACATTCAGGAGAATTACAACTTGCGGTAATATGTCCCGATTTAATCATTTTCAAATCATATTCATGCGTCGACACACCGCATTTAATATCATTATCCGAATGTGCTTTCTTAACCGGTACAACGGTACAACTCATACATAAAAATATAATGATTAAACTACTTATTGACGCTTTAAGCATTTATTCTAAAACCTTGATCTGCTCACCGTCAAACTCAACAATTTGACCATGACGTATTTTACAACGTTTTCTAAGCTCTACTTGGCCATCAACCATCACCATTCCATCAGCGATTAATAATTTTGCTAATCCACCACTATGTACCAGACCGACTATTTTTAATAGATTATTTAATTCAATAAACTCATGACCATCTAATTCAAATTCGATCATTATTTATAAACACACAAGTAAGATGCTTCTTCTTTAATATTAACTAAAAAAGACGTATTCGAAGCTACAATAAACATTTCATTAATTTGTATATCACGCCAGTCACTCTCATCGGGTAATTTAACCGACATCGCACCACTGACTAGTGTCATATGTTCAATCGTATTCGTACCAAACTCATATTCACCTACCGCCATAACACCGACGGTTGCTTTATCATCGCCAGAGCTAAAGGCAATGGACTTTACCTTACCATCAAAATATTCATTTACATCAAACATATTTATTACCCGTTTTAAATTTTATTGAATTATATAAACACAATTATTCAACATTGTGTTGTCGAACATATTCATACATCACAATAGATGCTGCAATACTCACGTTTAAACTCTCAACCGAACCAAAATGTGGTATAGATAATTTTTTAACTAATGGAAAATCATTCATCTCAAAAGAATGTCCGTAAGCCTCATGTCCTAAAATAAAAGCTGCTTTTGTTTCTAAGACCACCTTATAACTAATTGACGAGATAACATCATCGTCGGACTCCGCCGCTAACATATATAAGGTATAGCCCTGCTCCACTAATTTTTCATAACAACTTGAAAATTCATCATAAAATTTTGCTGGCACCTTACGAAACGAACCCTTGGCCGGAGCGGGATCAAACCAATCTACATTAACAAGGTGAACCGAATTAGCGCCAAACGCCTCAGCAGAACGAAAAATTTTAGGTACGTTAAAACCACCTTTTAAGTTATCCAACACCACAACAAATTCATGAACGCCAGGCACCGCGGCCACGTTACGTTGACGTTGTTTATCGTAACGTTGCTTCGCTTGTACTAAATACTTCTCGTCTTTTTTTCTAGCTTGTCGTGTAACCATAACTTACAAAAATACAATTTTAGATTTATAACCTAATGCCTCTAAGAAGTTGCTTAATACCACAACAGCCTCATTTTTTGTTTTATTAATAATACCGTTATCTAAAGCTGACTGGCGTAGTTTGCTAATTGCAATTTCCTGTCCTTTTGTGAAATCACTGTCCTTTAACTTATTAAAAAGGTTAGGGTTAGATACGGTAATAATTTTTAAACCCTTCGGCGGTATTTCGGGGTTAGAGACTTTTACCGATTTTTTTGCAAAAGCAATATCAACTATCTTGTTCTCTTTATCTATATTGATTTTTGCTAAACCCAAATCCACACTGCCTTTAACTTTACCGCTAAGCAAAACTAAAAATTTCGCTTTCTTCCACTGTAACAGCTTCTTCTTTTTCTTAGTTTGTTCCACGATCACTGACATGTTGTATTCAATTGTCGCCAACTCAGCAATTTTTTTAATCGAATTGATCGTTACATTTGTTTCCGTATTATAACCACCCCGAACTTCGCCATACACATACATCGCTGCAACGCCAACAATAAGTGATACGATAACTGTAATAATTGATTTCATCATTATTCCTTAATATTAAATGTTTTCACCAAACCGCCACAGAACACCCGCTGGATCAAGCAGGGTAAAGTCTTTCATTTTCCATGGTTTCACTTCAGGTGATTCTGCTCGAATATTATATTTTTCAATAACATCTGTACTTTTAATATGCTCCCACCAGGCATCTACATCTTTGACAAGCAAGTGCATCATAAAATTATCAGCATACTCTTTTGCATAATAATTTTGTAAAAGAAAACTACAGTCATTATGACAAAAATAGGCTAACTTACCGTCATCAAAATTCATAGAAAAGCCAAGGTCTTTATAAAAGCATTTCGATAACTCAAAATCTTTGGCAGGTACAAATGTTTTTAATTCAACCGATTCCAGATGCTCCATATCCCCTCACACTATATAATCGTTCTAAATGTTAAATTAACCCTAGATTCATCTATCTTCTTTGTTGCTGGCAAACTGTGTAACCAATTTTTTTGCGTTTCACCTTGCATAACAAGCAAGCTGCCATGTTGTAAAACCAGTGAAACGGTTTCGTTAGTTTTTTTATGTTTAAATGAAAATTTACGCTCGGCTCCAAAGCTTAACGACGCAATCGCCCCATTCCTTTTCAGCGCTATTTCATCATCACTATGCCAAGCCATGCCTTCGCTACCATTGTGATATAAATTCAACAAACAAGAATTAAAAGTCTCGCCAGTTTCTTCTTCAACGCTTTGCTTTAATTCAAGTAACTCACTCGTCCATGGCAATGCTTTTTTCGTGGTATTCGAGTAAGTATATTCAAAAGGCTTGTCACCATACCAAGCCACTTTTCGCTTTGTTACAATTTTTTTACCATAAATAACCACTTCATCATTTTTCCATTTAATGGTGCTCAGTAAACACTCTAAATAATGATAAGCATCGCGGGTTAATATTATTGAACTGTAATATAGTGCTTTACCGTTTTTATTAAGCAAATTAATTGGTTCAGAAATTATGTTTTCAAATAAATCCACGATCATTCTCGTTTACAAATATTTTTCCCTATCCCCATTATTTTTAAATTGCACCCTTTTTCATCTTTTTATTTTCTTTCTTTTTATCTCCTCCGAATCTAAGCATACCACTGCTATATTCATGACCAAATGATTTGGCCAAATTAGATACTTGCAGCATCGCCGACGTTATTTGTTTTTTTCTTAAAGATGAAAGTGGATGGATGTATGCAGAATATAAAATATTATTACTCACCGCGTATCGCGCATCAAGTGATTTATGAAAGTTAGATTTTAGAATTTCTTCTATTTGTTGAGTCGATAAGGCCTTAAATTTTTTTATTGCAGAAATTATGCGCATACGATCGTGTTTGACATCTGAAATTAATGTCATCTGCACGTTGTTATAAATAAATTTAACAACGCCTTTTTCACCTTTAGATGAACTTGCTGTTTGCTTTACTATTTTCTCCATCTCTAGCTGACTCATTAATGGAGCGCCATGAGCTGCATTTAATACAAGTAGTATTGGCAATATAAATATTATTTTCTTCATAATAAACTCCATGTTATTCATAATAGAACACTCGTTACAATTTTAACTCTAAATAGAGCTTCATTTAAAATCTACCTTAACACCCGATTCAAGGTCGTTTACATGAATTTCGTCAACTTCCGGTAGGCGATTAGAAATATATGCGCAAGATGCAACAACAACCGCTTCATTTTCTTGTTGTAAACCTCTAATCAAATTCATAGCGGTAAATTCAGCACGTTGATGTTTATCAGGGTTAGAAAATGACTCGCCATTGATTTTAAATCCCTTATCCATATCATTATCCATTTTATTAAGGAAATTTAACTGACTCTCGTCAAGCAGCATATTTTTATCAAAATCAAACGCGACTTGATCATTAACAAAAAGCAGTATCTTACTCATTATTCACCGTGGGTTTTACTGTTAATATAATTATCTTATTATAAACGAAGCTTTTAAATAATATCTCTAATTTTACCCGCTAATTAAAGTAATCAGTCTATTTATTTTAATTGAACCCTAGATAAAACTATTAATGAAATTGATATTTCACTACAGCTACTCTATTATCTAATTTCGTACAAAGAAGGCATTTTTACATGGAACATAAACCCTGGCCATTGATCATTTTAGCCTTCATTCATTTTGTCGAGCCATTAACTAAAATACTATTTTATAGTTTTATCTATAATGTCTCACCAGTACAAATTATCGAGAGTTTGTTTGAGTCCGATTCAGCCTTCGAACTATTCAATTTTTTCTTTTTATTTCCAATCGCTGGAATTGCAATCTTTTCAGTCAAAAAATGGAGCCTACCCCTTTTCCTATTTATTGAGGTATATGTACTTATAATAAATATTGATTATTTAAGTAGTTTATATCAAACCGAACAAATATCATTATTCACTAGTTTTATTTTATTTGGTGTAATGAATATTCTTATTGTTACTTATTTACTCGTTCCAGCAGTAAGAATTGCATACCTTGATCCTAGAATACGTTGGTGGGAAGCTTATCCAAGATATCATTCGAATATAGACTGCACAATTAATAATAGTATTACCGGAAAAATACAAAATATATCGATTAGCGGGGTTTTTATAACGACAAACTATGACTTGCCTCTAGACTCGACTATCCAGATTGAATTTAACTTTAAGAAAAAAACCAATGGACTCAATCTTAAACCCAAAGTATTAGTACTCAATAAATATGACATTAATAATTCAACGGGCTATGGCGCTATATTTTCGGAACTCACTAAAGATGAACGAAAATCTATGAAAATGTTGATTAAATATCTAGATAAGTCAAACGCCACAAGACGACCTCCTCGTAGAGGGCCGCTTGATTTTATGCGTTGGTGTGTAACACTCTTTACAACTGGGAAAGGTTTGTTTCTTAAGTAAAAATAAATCAGCGAATCTATAAAATGTTCTCTTCTATAAAAACTAGCCTTCCACACTTAGGGTTCTTTAAAATATTTCAAACGACTACTTAATTGGATATGGCCGAAAAGCAATGATAGATAAATCATCAGGTTTATATTCTTGCGATTCATCTGATGATTCCATATGAGACAAAGTTTGTTTAAATAGCTTACGAATGGTAGCAGACAACCGGCCCTTACGAGCAATATTGACAATGACATCAATGGGAAAGTTATCCGTTAAACCATCGCTTGAAAGTAAAACCGTATCGTATTTCGCTAACGTAATAGAGGGTCCAATTGCGATATGCATTTCTGCATTACCGAGTATATTAGACACATAGTGGCGCTCAGCGTGATGCATTGCTTCATCGGCATTAATTAAACCCGCTTCAAGTGCATAACCAACAGGGGAATGCGGAATGGTTTGGTGTATTAAACGGCCACGTTGTCCCATTATAATAATTTCTGAGTCACCGACATGATAGGTTCGAATTGTCATGCCAACTTGTTCGACAACTGAAATAGTTGTCGCAGCACCAATTCCAAGAGCCATTATTTTTGCATTAGCCTGTTCAATACCATTTAAAATTGCATCACGTAATTCCGTATTATCTTTAGCAGACTGTTTAACAGCATCTATTAAACTTTCAATGGCTATTGCCGATGCCTGTTCACCGCCACGCATACCGCCAGCACCATCAGCAACAACAAGAACAGATGAGTCTTCGCTAACAGGAATAACAGCTAAGGCATCTTCATTTTGTGTCGTTTTATCGGGTGAACGTGAAGTACACATAGTGATACTACCGTTTGCAATATTGGAAAAAAAACACTGAGGTTTGTTTTGCCCAACAAATTTTTTGACTTGAATGAGTGGCTCTCTATTTATTCGGGCCATTGCATTGTTTCCAGATAGTCACGTAATTCCCCTGCACTGCGGAATTTTTTTAAGATGAGTGACCTTTTTAACCCACAAATAATACCCTTAGCGACGGGTGAAAGTTTTTTATAAAATTTCTGCCCTCCCAACGCATCATAAAAAATTCGTATTAAATTTAATACATCATCATGAATATTTTCAGAAGTACATTTACCCCAGTGAAAAAGATCCAATAATTTAATTTCAAAATTGATGCCATAACGGCGAATAATAATATTTCCTGTGTGTAAGTCACCATGATACTCACGCATATGATGAATATGTTCAATTCCTTCAGCTAGTGCATGAAGCAATTGCAAAGCCTGATATAAGTCTAAGCGCTTACCAGGTTGCTTTAACAAGAAGTCATCCAATATATCTCCTTCAACAAAATCAGATACCATAAAACTAACCGACTCATTTTTATAAGTAATGGTTTCCTGAGTCTGGTATTGAATTAAAATAGCGCACTGACGTAACTTATGAAGTTTCTTTGCATAAAATAGTAAATTCTTATTTCGTGGATTCCGTTCAGGATAATAAAACTTAGCTGCTCGTTCAATCTCAGTCGCTTGCTCTTTTACTAAAAAGACTTCTCCTTCATATCCGGTTCCAAGTCGCTTAATCACTTCATATTTTCGAGCAAGAACTCGCCCAGGAAAAAAGTCAAAAGAGGTAATATTCGAACGTTTAACAGCCATATTAAGTCTACTTATTATAATAATTTGTTGTTTGCTGTGGTATTACAATACCGCTTATTTTTAATCATTAATTTACAAAATAATTAACTTTAAAGTACGATTTATTTAAATAATATAATGGTTAAATTAAAATCGTACCAAACCTTTTAAGCAATCATTATCGAAACTCCAAGCAATAATGGTGTGAATATGGCCGCAGCCACATTCGCTCCCAAGTATTGAGGGAAGTCACTAATTCTAGATGTATACTTGTTTGCCCCATGAATGGCGTACAATGAAAAGATAATGGGAATAATAGCAATAATACTCAGCTTTGGTATATAACCATTCACAATATAAATAAGAATAGGTAAATATGCAGCCATCAGAAAAAGAGTATAAACAAAATTGCTTTTACTCAGACCAAATGCAATTGGAAATGTATTTCGACCAACACTAGCATCAGCTTTAATATCGGGGTACTGATTTAACAAAAGAAGATTATTGATTAGAAAAAAAGGAACAAGCGAAACTAGCCAAGGTATATTAGAATGCCCTTCTGTTAATATTATATGAGTACCAACAACCATCAAAACTCCAAATCCTAAACCAGGAGCAATTAAACATAATAATGGAAAACGGTTAAGCCATTGTGTATAGGTAATTATCAACACCACACCCACTATACCAATAGGCAGGATTTGAAAACCTCGTTCAACAATAAGGTAGATTCCAATAACAATTGTTGCTATCAAGAAAACTAAACCGATAATGAGAATAGTATCCGCCATTTTAGGATTATCTGGAAGTGCACCGCTACCACCACTAAAGGCTGTTTTTTTTGTTTTTAAATCTAACCCACTTTTGAAATCGAAATATTCATTAAGCATGTTTACACTTATATGTGCAGATAATGCACCAATGACAATAAGAAAAAATATAAATAAATTCACCTGAGATTGCGTCGCAAGCGAAGTACTTAAACCTAAAAACACACAAATAGGTGACAAAACAAGAAACGATGGGCGAGTTGACCTAAAGATAGTTTTTAACAACATAATTTTAATTCTCGACCATTAGGCTGAATAAATAAATTCAAATCACTTTAACCTTATTTATTGTTCTACCGTCATTTCTGTCTGCGGTTTATATTGTTATACTACATACTTTAATAATGCAGCCTTGCCTACCATGAACAACAGCATAGATAATAACATTCGTCACGTACAGCGACCAATTGCCATTTCGAACTGGCTTTATAGTGTCGCGTTTCTGGTTTTTATTATGGTTATTGTTGGTGGCGTTACGCGACTGACAGAATCAGGACTTTCCATTACCGAATGGAAACCTATAACAGGGGCTGTACCGCCAATGAGTGAGGCAGCATGGGTATCGGAGTTTGAGAAATACAAACAGATCCCCGAATACCTCGAAATAAACGGCCCAGCGGGTATGACACTGGATGATTTTAAGCATATTTATTTTTGGGAATGGATACACCGGCTTTTGGGACGACTGATTGGTCTTCTTTTTGCTCTACCGCTTGCTTGGTTTGCATTCAAACGTGCGATACCTGATGGTTATGGTGGCCGACTGACTGCACTACTGCTATTAGGCGCAATGCAGGGGGCGATTGGCTGGTGGATGGTCACTTCCGGTTTAACCGAACGCACCGATGTTAGCCATTTTCGTCTAGCAACCCATTTATTAACCGCGTTTCTTATTCTAGGTGGACTAATCTGGACAGCGCTGGATCTTCGGCAACTCGCTAATGGTCAAAATAGGCGCTCAAAACTCACCGCCTTTGGTCTATTGGTTCTCGTTATATTGTTTATACAATTGTTATTTGGTGCTTATACCGCAGGACTTAATGCAGGATATGTTTCTAGCAGCTGGCCATTGATGAATGGTTCCCTCATACCGATAGGAATTGACTCGTCTAATGGTGTTTGGGCAATGCTCAATAATGACCCTTATCTTATCCACTTCATTCATCGCTGGTGGGCATGGGTTACGGTTGGTTTTCTAATCGCATTAGCAATGCGTGTACGCCAACAGTCCAAAAAAGCATCGGCAGCAATCCACAGTACCTATGGCGTTCAGATATTACTCGGCATTGCAACGGTAATGACTACCGTCAACATAAGCTTTGCCGTAATGCATCAGGCCGTTGGGGCATTAGTGGTTATTTCAACTGCTTGGGGTGTGCATCTATTAGGTCGTTATCCATCAGATAACGGTAAAACGTAGCGGGGATATAGAAAGAGTATTAGAGAAAACGGTGCTTTGTTATTTTGTTAATAACTTAGTTTAATCCCAAATGCAAAAATTTCAAAACAATCAAGTAATAATAAAAACGAAATTATATTTTCTGTAAAAAAAATATTCCTGAAAAAAACGAAAATATATAAATAGAAACACTACAGAAAACAATCATAAAGTTGTATTTGTTTTGATTCCCAGTATGAGCAGCGTTACACCATCAATAAAAAGGCTAATACCAATAAAAAAACCAATTAACCATGCGGAAGTAAACGGCCAACCATAAATAATAATAGAAGCCAGCGATAAAGATATTATTCCGTTGAATATCAACCATCCTCTACCATGTTGAGTCCGCAGCTCCCATGCAAAAGCAAGACTCGAAAATCCATCCAACAATAAGTAAATAACCAAAATAAGTCCAAGTGCTGCAGCGCCAGCCAATGGATGAAATAAAATAAGCAAACCAACCAATACCAATACGAAAGGTTTAAGCCAGACAATCAAACGTTTCCTAAAGCCATGCCAAGTAATAAAAAAGATAATAATCCCTGCAAACAACATAATCCAACCAATAAGCAATGCTACTGCCTTCGACGTAAATATCGGCGCAATAATGCCGACAAGCCCAGCCAGAAGCAGAAATATGCTAATTACAATAACAGCCTTACGAGAGCTCTTATCCATAATAACAAGCAAAGATTGACTCATAGTTAACTCCATTTTTATTAATACATTTAATTAAAGTATTATGCCTTTTTCATATTCGCAAATTGTTAGCCAACACCTTAAATTATAAATAATTTCACACATTAATAAAGGTACACCTCCTTAAAATAGAACCCATCCACGAATAACAGCCTAGATCTAGTAATACTACCTATTGAGTTTAAAGCCAACTAGAGTCAGCATATATTATAAGTGCGTGAGGGCTAGTTATAGAACATATCAATCACTTTCGTGATTGCATACCCGCCACACAATTCTAGTTTAGTTAATGATGAGCAATGACATGCTAAACACTGTTCACCAATAGTTTTTAAAGAATATTACATCACTCACTATAAATTATAGGAGTATCAATAATATGAACAGATATACATTATCAGGTACTTTACTCAACGAACATTATAAACTGACCTTAAATGAATTATGTATGGCCAGTACAAGTTCAACCGACTTAATTATTAAATTGGTTGATTACGGAATTCTTGAGCCGATTGGAAATGAACAGCGCACCTGGCGATTTTCAGCTAGTAGCGTGGAAAAAGCCGCAACGGCAGCACGCTTACAGCGTGACCTTGATCTTAATCCGGCTGGTGCTGCTTTTGCACTTGATTTACTTGATGAAATAAAAGCCTTACGTAAAAACTCGCACTCATTCCATTGAGTTTAGATAAACAGCATAACGACTAGACCAATAATAGGGAGTCATCATGAAAACCAAAAAACATACCGATCCACTTGATACACTCGGTTCAGCCTATGAACAGATGTATGAACATCTTGTGAATGATATTCATCAACTAAAAGAAAAAAGTAGCCCCGCGATTAACAAATTAATCGAACAAGTAAAACACAAAGCGATACAACTTGAGGAAATATCCGAACACGAAGCAGAGCAACTTGCTGAATGGATTAAACGAGACGTGAATGATGCAGCAAATTATCTTAACAAAACACAAAATGAACTAAAAGACTGGCTTGGCTTTGAAACCGTACTGCTTGAAAACGCAGTACTAGACTTATTACTAAAAACTGCCGATTCAACTACTGTTAAATTAATTAAACTAAAGGAACAAGCCCTAGCACCTTATACTTATCGTACTGGTGAAATAACCATTGCCGGCACTTTAGTTTGCGATAACTGTGGCGAGAATCTTCACTTTTATAAAGCAGGAAAGATACCACCTTGCCCAAAATGTCATAAAGTTTCATATCATCGTGTATGGCAAAGTTAAACCAGCGCAATCTAAATCATTAACTTTTTTACATTGCAATTTTTATTTTATTTCATAGCTTTTTATACATCGTTATTGCTAACAAAATAACTAACGCAAAAATAATTGAGACAATAAAATTATTATATTTTAGGAAATAATAAAACCATGGGGTTTCTTTATTTTCTTCTAAAGTTACAACATACCGTTGCATATGTAATTGTTGCACCGATGGCGAGAAACTACCGGCTACGTTCGCATTTTCACTCTTAATCGATGGTAAAACCTTTTTAAAATAAATGTAATTGCCTATACCGACATAGGCCGCCATAATTAAAAATAAAATGACAAAATATTGTTCCATATTGATACATCCGAAATTCAAGTTAAATAATAAATAATCAACACTAAAAACTTAACTGATTGTAGTTGAGTGTTTTACCCCGCCGAAATTATTCATCTATGCCTTTAAGCTCAACTTCACTACCATCCTTAAGATCTTTAACTTGATAGCCTAATTCACCAGACCATTTAATAATTTTTTCGAATAGAGCCGTTTTAATATTACTTTTATTATATTCGCCATTAAGAATGCCTGGAATTGCCAGGTAATATTTATAACCTTCCTTTAGTGGCCCTAATTTTTTTATTGCCACATCAACCAGTCCAGCCATGTTCCAATCATCTACAAACTTAGCATCCATTATTAGCAGATTATAAGCAGCGACTGAATCCGCGATAACCTCACAATAAATTTCTTCTGGGCATAGCCGCCAAAATTTATTCTCAGCATCTTTAATAATTAAATTACCAAATTCATTTTCAGTAACAATTTCAACTGGATCAATACCAACCCATCCCCATGCTTCTTTAACAACTTCAATAATATTCATATACTTCTCTTAAATTATCCTTTGAGTAATAAATAGTCCTTTAAAGCCCGACTATAGATACATTTATGCAACTAAATATTATTAATCAATGAGTAAACCTGATCCGCCTCGATGGTTTAGTCGTTACATAATATTTTAACCATTTCAGTTACCCGCATAGAGACTTCTTTTAGTTTCTGTAAATCTTCAACGGGATTAATTTTATCAAGACCAAGATTTTTGAAGGCAGGAATATCACATAAAGGCGGTCCCTTGATTTTTTTGCCTCCAACGAGAGAAGAATGCATTAAAGCGACCTGCACTAGCCCGACATAATCGAACGCGTTTTCCGTTGACTGCCATTGCCAGTCATACGCATGTGCGGCGGCGTTGCAAAGGTCTTCATCAAACCCCCAATTTTTTAGTAACATGCTACCGACTTTACCTTTTAGCTCCTCAATAACCACATCCAAATCCCCTGCCTGATGTGATAGTTCGGCATGCTTATCAGCAACAACGAGTAATGGAATAACACCAATATCGTGCAACAAACCCGCTAAGAAAGCATGATCACGGTTATAGCCTGTCATCCCTTTGGCTAAAACGTAGGATATAACCCCGATACACATACTATGCTCATAATAACGCGCCATCGTTTTCTTAATTAAAGCAGATTCTGGTTTGAATAGATCTCTGAGCACAGCACTAATCACAATAGCCTGAATCGCATCCAAGCCGATTATTGTAATCGCTTTTTTTATACTCGTTATATTTTTGCTCCCAAAAATAGGGCTATTTGCAACATTGATAATTCGAGCTGTAATAACAGGGTCTTCTTGAACGATACTCGATAATTTACTAACACCCAGATTTTCTTCCGCAAGTTCTTTTTGTATATGAAGCGCCATTTCAGGCAGACTTGGCAGCGTAATTTTATCTTGTAGAAATTTATTCTCTATTTCGGCGATGAGTTGTCCGTTGGTATCTTTTGGAATTGCGTCGTTTAAGCTAGTGACATTAATCGTCGTACTTCCACCATCCCAGTTTATGCCTATATATTTATCGTAAACCTTTTCATCGATAAAGAGAATTTTACAATCAGCTTTGCAGTTAGCCTTATAGCCGGGTAAACGTAATCGAAACACAGGGTGCTGTGCACGAGGTGTACCGATCTCAACGGTTTGTAACTTATTTTCCGGATCTAAAACATCAAGCGTGCCAGATAATAAGTAGATTACCTTAGCTTTATATTCCTCCGCATTTAGAGTCGCTCCACTTTTGAACTCGTGAAGTTCAGAGTGAGTTGTTAAATCAACCAGAGCAACATCGCCGAGAGAACTAAAATCGACCAATGATAATAATATTCGTACGCTAATCATAATTTTTATAGTCTATTATTAAAGCTTCTAGTCTACTTCTATCCCAATTTATTTTCACCCACTAATATCTCAACATCTTTAATGCTTAAATTCGAATAATAACGCATACAGCTTCTATAACGATTATCGCAGACAGAGTACGAACCACAGTTATCACGTTTTAAACGTGGGCACTGTCGCAAATAGCTATCATATTTTTGACGACAAATCCGTTGAGCCTGAGTCCGGGAATATTTTTTATTACGTTGCGACGACAGATAATACGCTATGCATTGCTGATTTTGATTCCAGCCATTCTTCTCGCATTGTTGCACTTGATATTTATTATTCTTTATTTCATTTTTACAACGCTGAATGGGTTTATTACAGTGATCGAATTCTGCTCGGCATTGCGCCCTGCGCGTATTTAAATTGGGTTGTCGTGCTGGAACTCGATTCCGATTTGAGTTTTGTTTTTTTGGTGCTGAGTGATTACTTTTTTTATTTTTAACTTTGTAATAAGCACCACGTTTAAATAAAAAATAGGAGTAGCAATTTGCTCCGCCACGATTATGACGAACTTTATAGTTATACCGAATACGACCATGACGCCTTAATTTTCTTTTAGACCAGTTACCTTTTTGTAATACCACACGGGTATAACCCATCAAATCATGGTTCGTACCTAAAAGGTTACCATAACCCTTGGAAAATAACTTGGTGAGTGGATCCTTATCCGCTCCGATAATGGGTTGACCTTCCGGCGCATTATTAGTTGGCACTCTACCTCGCGATGATTTCGCACTCGATGATTTACCCCCCGTGATCTTACCCGTCACTATCGCCGATAAATACTCACTGAAAACGTTAACAGCCGTACTGCCATTATCGTGCTCCCACATTAACACTCGCAGCTCAAGCGGTTGTTGGCGCCCACGCCAAATTAACTTAGACGGACCATTCGCAACATAACCCTTTTTTACTTTTTTATATAACGAGCGATTATACGGATGTTTAAGTGTACTCACTTTACCCGTTAACGGATTATGAACAATGGTATTAATAAAGACTTCGTTACTCGGGCTAACTACACTATCGGCTTGTATTTTATTGCAAGACATACCGACATAGTAAATTTCCTGCACATAGGCCGCCTGGGTGACACTGCTACATAAAAAAAGGATAGGGAAAAATAGCCAACGTATTGACGAAATCATAGTTTGCTCCATTCTGTACAAATACTATCCATAAAAATACTACAACGATATAAGGCTTGCGCCTGTTACTCGTTAACTTCTATTTGTTCTTTCTTCAATTGCAAAGGATACAAATCTGAAAACAGCAGCATCAAATTGTTCTTTTGGGTTTTTCTTGCAGTACTGTTCTAACCATGCAATTAAAATTTCGCTATTGCCAAATTCACCGACTACGTCACCATTATTCGCTAAATTTAATCCAGAGATAAAACCTTGAGCCCACGATAAAAACAATTGTTGTTTTTCAGCATCATCGGCAATTTTTAAATATTGCTCACATGTCGCAGTACCCGCACCATAGGTTTTGCTTTTGCTCTTTTCGTTCTTGTTCTTTTTATTCTTCATCGTAAACCTTTAAAATACTATTCTTGGTTATAACTATTATTAATCAATCGCTTCTTGAATAAGTAAAAACAACTCATCAAATTTTTCTACATAGTAATGCGGTGTAGTCTGCCCAGGACTACTATAATTTTCTGTGTTTTCACCGTAGGCTAAACCCTTCTCCGTCAACGATTTATATTTTTTAATCTTACCTTCATATTTCGAGCTAGGGCGTTCTTTCTCTTCAAGCAGCTCAAGAGCCACTAAAATTTTATTCGCCTTCACAACTGATATTTCGGCATTCTGTTTTTTTAAAAGATTCGTCATGGAGTCTGTTTTCATAAGATGACACTCGGTGTAATGATAAATTCGTTAACTTGGTTTGCCCCGTTAATGTTTAAGTAGCCCATGGTAATGTAATGCGAACTGAGTACCTTATTATATGGTATTGAATACACCACTAACACCTAAGCCTAACAAACCAATTATAAAAACTAACAAAAACGTAAAGAGTATTTGAATTAACGCTATTGCGATACCTTTTAAATAAGTCGTTCCTAAAACCAACATATATGCAAAAGCTGATAAAAACAATGCCCCTATTGAATCAAAAATAGGATGCTGTATTGATATTAAAGGGAAGCTGATTGTAACCCCCTTTTGAATTATAGCGGCAAATATAAGAGCGAGTAAGCACATAAATACCCCCGTATTCTTTGCGCCAACATAAGATGCTGCAAATTTAATTGGTAATATTAGAATTGCTAAAATGATAGTAATTGCAATTAATTCTGTTATTCCAAAGCCCATATTTTTTATTTTCACTCAATAGTTAATTAAACGGTGTGTGGCCTATTCATTAAATTATGTTTAGGGAAATAGTAAAAACCTTTCAGTTTTATAGAATTTAGCGTAGTTATGCTGCTAATAGTTTTACTCTGCTCCCATTTATTTGATCCTGTTTTTTTTAAGCATTCGTTGTAACCAAATGAGCAATAACGACATAACGCATAAGCTTGCCTGCCGTTACTAAAATAATAAACCAGAGTAAACGTATACGCAAAACACCCGCAATAAGGGTTAAAGGATCACCGATAATAGGCACCCATGCAAAACATAAAGAGAATAACCCGTATTTTACAAAACGTTTTTCAGCTTGAACAAAATGCTCTTCAGAAATTTTTAACCACTTTTTTATCACCTCCAAACTTACCCAATAACCCAAGGCATAATTCGTAAGCGAACCCAACACATTCCCCGTTGTTGCAATAACCACTAATGCTATCGGAGGTAAATCAGTTAACAACAACGCAGTTAAAACCACTTCAGAACTTAACGGTAAAATCGTTGCCGCTAAAAACGACGATAAAAAAAGCCCTAAATAACCCAGTTCAGTAAAATATTCCATTCTTTTAGTTTTTAACCTAGTACTAAAGTAAAGTGGTCCAGAACACAGGGATTACTAATTTAAAGAGGGCCTGCGTCCTTTAATTCGTATTACTGATCGGGGTTTTACAAATCAGATAAATCTACATAATCATCGTCTACAGAAAAAGCACCGTCTGAAAAATTTGCTTTCTGTGCATTTTCTTCAAGTTCTTTTTTACACATACGTAGATAGACTAAATCATTACCCATTAATGCAGCATCATCTGCATTTGTACCAGACTGTTCAATATTTGCTTCAAGCTCATTTTCTCTTTCTAACAATGACCGCCAGAGTAGATTAAAATACTTCTTGTCGATATTTAGATCAAATGATTTCATACAATAACTCTCCACTAGTTAAGTTATCAGTGCCCCACTCTCCCTTTTAATTCACATCCTATACTTCTAGTGATTGACCTTTTTAGCACGTCTAAGTATTATTTCATATTCAAGGATATTATATAAGGAAGTAAAATGGCTAAATTCTCAGCAATCTGGAAAAAAATAATGTAGGTCGTAGTTATGTGTGCGATCAAACGACTTTTAGCAACCAATGTGCAACGAGAATGGCTAAAGCACTGGAAGATAGCAATGTTCCCATCTCAAAAATAAAACTCAAACGTTGTAACCACTATTCGAATAAGTTTAAAACCCACAGTCCAGGCCATGTACGCTCTGCTCAAGAACTTGCAAATGTCTTTTATAGAAAACCTAAATTATTAGGTGCTGGTGTTAAACTTGAAACATTCACGGGAAGTATTAACAAAAATTTAAGCTCATTTAAAAATAAAAAAGGAATGATTTTTATTATCAACGGATGGGGCAATACGGACCACATCGACATTTGGGATGGCGTTAAAATAAAAATGAAAGGTTCTGCTGATACTCAAGGTTACATGAAACGTGGTAAACAAGTTTGGTTTTGGGAGTTAAGATAATGTCATCATATAAAATCTTTCAATGCTAACAACCAATTTTTAACTAAAGTAACTGAAAGTGATTACACGCTTGAGCTATTTAATTTTAATGAGCAATGCGCGTTAAAATACAATACAAAGACCTACCCCTTAAATATCAATTTTCCCTGTGGTTTTGTGCGCGCAAACAAAAAAATGAATGCGCAAAAATATAATTACAAAGATGTTGGTACTGTATTTATTGTTGCCAGTATTCCCGAGAAAGATATGAGCTATACTGAAGATGATGGGGTTAAGCCTGAACATATGTGCTCTAACCAAGGACAAGCTTTAATTATAAACAAAGATGAAGTGATACTCAGAAAAAAACAGACGATTAAACTCGGCTTCTGCCACCGACTAGGTTTTGATGAAAAAGTCTTTTATGGTTATGCCTACCCTGTTGACTAGTCAATAAATAACTCTTCGCTAGTTAAGTTATCAGTATCCCCTCTCCTAATACTCATTGTTATATAACTGAGAATATCTTTATTCAAAGCTAAACTTTCAATTCCTTAAAATGCCTGTTTAAGGTATGAAATAGTACCTTTAAGCCTAAATCAATGCTCTTTTTTATAGTTTAAATATTATTAATCAAGTAGTTAACTTGGTCCGACCATATGAGTTTTGTTGATGCTACCTATTAATTCCTATTTACGCTTCTGTGATCGGCAAGATAACACTTTGTGGCAAACGACTTGGATCGAACCATATACCACCACCAAGCTTAAAATGTTCAGTAATTGCTTTAAGTTGTTCGGTGTGTGTTTCAAATATTGTAAATCTATACTCTTTAGTAACATTAGCTATATCATTAGCGGTTTTCACTATAATTTTCATTTTGTATTCGCCAGATTCCCAAATAAATTTTGAATTAAAGAATTCAAATGCCTTATCAATTAGCTCTTTAGGATGTTCAATTTCATGACCTTTATCATTACTCTCTAACTCTTTTGCATTTTTTCTATAATCACTTATCATTCCACCTTCAATAACTTGATACCTCTTCTCATCTTCTCGATCATATAGATTAAGAAAATTTGTAATATGTGCCCACTCCTGATTTGGTGTTAAGGAGAATGTTGTAAACAATAAATTATTTTGATCATTTTGATTTTTAAGATAATTAAATGCTGGCATTGTAGTCAGTGGTTTATTATCACGAGACAGAGAAACACTAATATCTTTAATTCGAACATTACGTCCACCAATATTTGTTAAGATCAGGTGTAATTGTAAATTAGGATTACCTAATTTGTGCGTGATTGATATTTTTGAATAAGCTTCGATTTCAAGTTTTGCTTTTTTAATTAAATGTTTGATAGGAGGTATTTGCGATAAGATTACGGCAATAAGAGCCACAATTACCGCCCAAAACGACCAATTAAAATATAACGGAACTTCAGCTATTTGCATATTCTCTATTTCCTTATCTGAATCTAAAAGCAATTTATACAGAAGTAATACAACATTAAATAGAAAAACAGCCGAAGCTGTTTATATATTGTCTGGATTCCCGCCTGCGCGGGAATGACGATAGGGAGGCAACTAAGAGCAAGCGAGGGATTCGCAAGCAAGGCGCGGTGCTTTTTTAAAAGCGGAGCGTACAACAAGTACGTGAGCATTTTAAAAAAGTGCCGCAACGCCGCATGCGGATTCGTCGCGCCGCTCTTAGCCGCATTTGGAGTCGCCGCAGTTTAAACACGTCATACACCCATCCATCTTTATAACCGCCTTAGTAGAACACTTCGCACACAACTGCGCCGAAGCCGGAAAATCCTTAGCGGTTGTTTCTTCAGCCGCATCAACCGCACCCTCAAACTGACGACGCTTCTCATCAATTAATTTCTGTTGATGCTCATCAAGCCCTTCGTCTTTAATCATGCCGATCATACGTAGGTGACATTCAATGGAATCACCGATTTCAGCCACAATAGAAGGCATATACTTACCGCCTTTCTTAAAGTAACCGCCGCGTGGATCGAATACGGAACGAAGTTCGTCGACGAGAAAGGTTACGTCGCCACCTTTACGGAATACGGCGGAGATGATGCGTGTTAGTGCAACAATCCATTGGAAGTGATCCATGCTTTTACAGTTGATGAAAACTTCGAAAGGACGACGCAATTCATTTTCGGTACCGTGATTTAAAATAATATCGTTTATTGTTATATATAACGCATGTTCAGATAAAGGTGTTTTCACTTTATAGGTTGAGCCGATAAGCATTTCTGGGCGCTCAATCTTTTCATGCATTTGTATTACATTTTCAGGTGTTTGCTCACCTTGAAGGGCAACTTCTGCCGCTTGATCGTCTTCATCTTCTTTTGCAACGGCATAACCAACGATGGCACTGTCGATTTTAATAGACATGTTTGTTTCTCTCCTGCGTTTAATTTAGCATTAACGCTTTATATTAATTTTACTCGGTAGTCTAATAAACTTTATGAAAGACTAACAATATTCAATAACGGCAAAACAATGGTAACGGCCACGATAACGGCAAGCACACTGTTTAAGATGAATAAAAGATTAATTGTTGAACTATAACGTTTGTTTTTAAATTGCGTTATGAGTGCGTTCATCATTCCTCTCCTATTTTTTAATGTTTAGTTAATAAAAGGCAAAGCTAAAACGTAGACTAAGGCGCAAAACAACACAGCATTAACCAGCATTAAAGTGCGCTGAGCTCCGGTTGAACGTTTTTGTCTTGAATTTAAATGGTAATATTGCATTTTCTACATTCCTTATATTTAAAATGTATTAAAATTTGCCGTAATAACCTTCTTTTAGTGCATCAAAAAGATTGGCCGCGGTATGTGTTTCACCATCGTATTCAATCTCTTCATTCCCTTTAACTTCAACTTCTTCGCCGTTTTCAAGGGTAAAACGGTATTTGGTATTTTCTAAATCTTGTTCTTTAACCAGTACACCCTGGAAGGCTTCTGGATTAAAACGGAAGGTTGTGCAACCTTTTAAACCTTCGTCGTAGGCATACATGTAGATGTCTTTAAAGTCGTCGAATTTATAGTCTGTTGGCACGTTGGCTGTTTTTGAAATAGACGAATCAATCCAAATTTGTGACGCAGCTTGAATATCAACATGCGCTTTTGGCGTGATGTCGTCTGCAGAAACAAAGTAGTCGGGTAATTTATTTTTTTCGTCTTCACTAAAGGGCATGGCTTCTTTATTGATAAGCTCACGATACGCAAGCAACTCAAAAGAGAAAACATCAACTTTTTCTTTAGACTTTTTACCTTCACGAATAACATTACGTGAATAGTGATGCGCGAATGATGGCTCGATACCATTACTTGCATTATTCGCCAGTGATAATGAGATAGTGCCCGTTGGTGCAATCGATGAATGATGGGTAAAGCGTGCGCCAACGTCGGCTAACTCATCGACTAATTCAGGATTGGCCTCAGCAACACGTTGCATATAACGGCTGTATTTAGCATGCAAGATTTTACCAGTAACTTTATCCCCAACCTTGATGCCGTCTTTTTTCATTTCAGGACGTTGACGTAACATTGCTGCTGTTACCTCAAACTCTTGATTCATAATGGGTGCTGGGCCTTTTTCTTTTGCTAAATCGAGAGCAGCTTCCCAACCTGCGAGTGCAAGTTCTTTACTGACACGTTCGGCAAAGGCCACTGAGTCGGGCTCACCATATTTCATTTGTAACATGGTTGAGGTAGAACCTAAACCTAAGAAACCCATACCATGACGACGTTTATCTAAAATCGCGTCACGTTGACCGTCAAGAGGTAGACCATTGATATCGACAACGTTATCTAACATGCGGGTAAAGATTTTAACCACTTCATTAAACTCTTCCCAGTTAAAGGCCGCATCTTCTGTAAAGGGGTTAGTCACAAATTTTGTTAAGTTCACCGAACCTAACAAGCAAGAACCATAAGGAGGCAACGGCTGCTCACCACATGGATTGGTTGCACGAATGTTTTCGCAGAACCAGTTGTTATTCATTTCGTTTACTTTGTCGATTAGGATAAAACCGGGTTCGGCGAAGTCGTAGGTGGATGTCATGATCATGTCCCACAAACGTTTTGCTTTAATGGTTTTATAAACTTTACACGCCACAAGATCTTCGTCGTTAGTTACATAACCTTCGGTTACTGGCCATTCGCGCCAATAGAATTCTTCTGTATTTGTTAAATCGAGGTTGTCATTCTCAACTTCTTTTTGCTTTATTGGGAAACCTAAACGCCATTGTGCATCGTCTTTTACGGCTTGGATAAATTCGTCGGTAATTAAGAGTGATAAGTTGAATTGACGAAGGCGACCATCTTCACGTTTGGCTTTTATAAACTCCATAACATCCGGGTGACCAATATCAAACGTTGCCATTTGTGCACCACGGCGACCGCCTGCACTGGATACGGTAAAACACATTTTGTCGTAGATATCCATAAATGACAGTGGCCCAGAGGTATAGGCACCCGCACCAGAAACATACGCACCTTTACCGCGTAATGTTGAAAATTCATAACCGATACCGCAACCGGCTTTTAACGTGAGACCGGCTTCATGAACTTTACCAAGAATGTCGTCCATTGAGTCGGTGATGGTGCCCGAAACCGTACAGTTAATTGTTGAGGTTGCCGGCTTATGCGCAAGTGCGCCAGCATTTGAGGTAATACGCCCCGCAGGAATAGCGCCGCGTTCGAGAGCCCAAAGAAATTTTGTTTCCCATTCTTTACGCTTAGATTTTTTTTCAACTTCAGCAAGTGCTTTGGCAACTCGGGCATACGTTTCGGTAATATCCTGGTCGACAATCTCACCGTCTTTGCTTTTTAAGCGGTATTTTTTGTCCCAAATATCGAGTGAGGCATCTTGAAAAGGAATGTTGTGGGTGTTTGTGACTTTTACAGCTTTCAAGGGTGCGCGACTCATGGTGTGGGTTTCCTCCGTGTACAACAGTATCTTGTTGATTTTATTCGTTTTTACTGCTCTAACTTTGTATGAAGTGGCAGTTTATTGGCGATTTAATTATTAAACACAACATCTTGTGTAAAGAGGCAAAGTTACTCCTTAAGGGATCGACCGTCAATAGTTAATTGGAAAAACTTTTATATATATAACTCATTGATAAATATAGTTAATAATCCATATTTTAGTCCCTTGCTTATGCACAGGGTTATACACAGGAAATCCACAAGCTTAGTGACATCACTATATATTGTGTTTCTAATTTAGGAAAATATAATATAGGTGCCAATACGCTAGTTTTTAGCTAAAAACCGACTTTTTCCTTACTTGTATAGGCTTATAAATTAACCAAAATTCCATGGGGACATATGGGGATAAATAAATATTTTTCAATTCTTGTTTTCATGTTTTTGATTCACATATCAAGTACACGCAGTTAATCACTGTACTTAAATAAATCCGACAAAAAGGAGAGTTAAAATGAGTTTAGTAAAATACCAACCTTGGAATTCTGTAGACCAAATCCGTAAAGAACTAAGCCAATTCTTTGGTCCTGGTAATGATTTTGATCCAAGCTCGACAGCACCGAGTAATGTGGTAACCAGTGACTGGGTACCCCCAGTTGATGTAAAAGAAACGGAGAATGAATTTATTTTGCATGCTGACATTCCTGGTGTTGATCCGAAGGATATTGATGTACATATGGAAAACGGTTTGCTCACTATTAAAGGACAACGTGAAAGTGAAAAAACAGATGAAAAAGACGGCTACACACGGGTAGAGCGCAGTTATGGTAGCTTTTACCGCCGCTTTAGCATGCCAGATACCGCCGATGCGGAGAAAATAAACGCCAAATGTAACAATGGCGTGTTAAAAATTACGATTCCAAAGCAGGAAAAAGTTTTGGCTCGCAAAATTAATGTTGAGCATTAATCTATTAAGCTCAGCTTGGTAAATATTATTAATTAAATCAGTTAGTTAGTAATATAGCGCCCATCGCACTTTGTGGCGATGGGCGTTATTTTTTACCCCCCCCCTTCCCTCACGCCCTGACTAAAGAAAGAGTAAAACTTCTTACCTGCTTGCCGATATATAAAGGAGAAATATCCGCAAAGCCATACGAAAGGAGTGTACGATGCCGAATACAACCGTTCTTGTTGTCGACGATAGCAAAGTATCTAGAATGATGATTACCGCTATCATAAAAGATCAACGATCTAACTGGACAATTATTGAAGCTGGCTGTGGAGATGATGCCATCGAGGCAAGTAAAGACAAAGCCATTGATTTATGTATTATCGACTACAACATGCCTGGCATGGACGGCTTAGAGCTCGCAACAAAACTCAAAGAATCTTTCCCTTACACTCCAATGTCGCTACTCACCGCCAATGTACAAGAATCAACAAAAGAAAAAGCAGAAGCCATTGGAATTCGTTTCACACGCAAACCTATTACGGATGAAAGGGTAACGTCAATATTAGATTTAGTGGGTTAAGAAATGAACAAGCTTAACGAATTACAACAAGACATTCTAACTGAAGCCTTTAACTTAGGCATGGGTAGTGCTGCTGCGTCCTTGAGCGAAATAGTTCGATCTGAAATATCATTATCCGTACCAAATTTAACATTTATTGATAAACAAACCGCTGCCAAACGACTTTCTCAAAATACCGAATCTGAACTTTCTGGTGTTTCAGAAAGTTTCACTGGACCTTTTTGTGGTAAAGCCTTACTTCTTTTCCCTGCTGAACAAAGCCTTGCGCTTGTTCGTCTTATGTTACAAGACTCGGTTCCGCTTGAAAGCTTAACCGAATTTGAAGAAGAAGCGTTAAATGAAATAGGTAATATTATTTTAAATGCGGGGCTTGGTAGCTTGGCTGATATGTTTGGCAGTCGTATCGAAACAGAAATTCCAACTTACACGCATGGCTCAACGACAGAAATTTTTGATGCCCAAAGCAGTGCCAATGATTTACATGATGTTGTGCTTTTCTTGCAGGTTGATTTTTCAATTAAGGAATCGGATATACATGGTTTTGTTGTGTATTTATTAGACGTTGACTCAATGAAAGACTTAACAAACTTACTTGATGTTTATCTATCAAAAATATCTTAGTAACGCTATTCGATGAAACAACACTCTAGCATCAATAATATTGAAATACTTGATTCCATCATTGACCAAACAGTGCATGGGCTTATTGTTTTAGATACGGAACTTAAGATCCAGTACTGGAATCAATGGATGGAAAGTAAATCTGGGATTTACTCTTACGAAGTTATTAATCAAACGATTGACCATGTTTTTGCAAACTCCAATCTAATACGCATTAAAGGTGCCCTTAAAAAGGCTATAGATAAAGGACAATCCGCTTCGTTATCTCAATCATTCAGTGATTTTAAATTACGCCTTTATAATAACAAACAAAAAACATTAGAGATTATCCCTCAAATAGCGATTAGCCCACTTAAAGATTCAAGTAAGCTTTGCTTAATGCAAATAACGGATGTTTCCGCAGCTGTGACACGAGAACGTTTATTAAAAAGTATCGCTAATGAAGCTCACCTTGGTAAAGAAGCGGCTGAAAACTTATCTCAACTTAAATCCTCTTTTGTTGCGACAGTAAGCCATGAATTACGAACACCTTTAACATCGATTATAGGTTCGCTTGGATTATTAAAAGGTGGTGTTGTTGGTGAGCACAACGATGCGCAATCGAACTTGTTAAATATTGCTTATAGAAATAGCGAGTTATTATTAAGTTTAATTAATAGTATTTTAGATCTTGAAAAAATCGAATCTGGAACGATTGAATTTAACTTTAAAAATATATCCATTAATGATCTACTTGAACAAGCTACAAGTGGCATAGCCGGTTATGGTGAACAGGTTGGTATTAATTTTAGATTAACGTTACTTCAAGACAATTTAATGGTTTATGGCGACTACCATAAATTATTGCAAGTCCTGAATAATTTATTATCCAATGCCGCAAAGTTTTCTCAGAAAGGACAAACCGTAAAATTATATGCAAAACCAGAAAAACATTTTGTACGTATTATTGTAGAGGATAAGGGGCAAGGTATTCCTGAAGCTTTTAAATCAACCATCTATGATAAGTTCACTCAACTAGAATCTCAGGATAACCGTAATGCAAATGGTACCGGATTAGGTTTGGCGATAGCAAAGCTTATTGTTGACAAACATAATGGGAAAATTGATTTCGAATCAATTATTGGTAAAGGAACAACTTTTTATGTCGATATACCAATTGCATCTGAGATTAACATTAAAAAAATACAAAATAATAATAAAATGCCCTAATCAATGGAGTTCAACTAATGCCAAAAACACTCAATAAAATTTTATACGTTGAAGATGAGTTGGATATCCAAGCCATTGCTCAAATTGCTCTGGAAGCGGTAGGTGGCTTTACACTAAAAACCTTTACCAATGGTTATGATGCTATTGATGAGATATCTAACTATCAACCTGATTTAATTCTGCTTGATGTCATGATGCCAGGTATTGATGGCCCATCAACACTCAAGGAAATTAGAAAAAAACCTGAGTTTGAACACATTCCCGCTATCTTTATGACGGCTAAAGTTCAACCCGAGGAAGTGAATGAATTACGTGAAAATGGCGCAATTGATGTGATAGCGAAGCCTTTTGATCCCATGGAGTTAGCAAATATTATTAAAAAAATATGGGAAAATCTAGATTAAACCCCATTTTAAGTAAAAATACTCAATAAAAACAACAAGATAAACATCATAAGTTTTTTTATAACGGACCTTGATATTATTAATGAAGATATGTATATTAGTATTTAATTATTTACTAACAAAGAGGATTATCCCATGTCATTAATAAAAGGCTTTCCATCAGACGGTGTTGTTACAATTAACCGAGTTATTTTAAAACCAGAATATGATATTGACGAGCTACAAGAACGCGTTGCATTTCTTTGTGAAAACGTAAAAACCTACCATTCAGAAACAGGTTTTGTTGGTGGTTTCGTGGCCCTTAATTCAGGTTCTATTTCTAACGAAGGTTCTACAGTAGGACAAGCAGTTCAAAGTGAAATGAAAGACAAAGAAGCACTTGTTATTACTTTCTGGAAAAGTTTTGCTGAACATGAAGAGTCTCATAAATCTGAAACTTTCCAACCTTTATTCGAAAAAGTTCTAGAACTTTGCGAAAATGGTAACGAAGAAATTGCTTACGACATGATGTGGTCGGGTGCAGCTTACGACGCAGACCAAGTTAAAGCAGCAAAAGACGCAAAAGCTCAACACGCAGCTTAAAAAAGATAGTAATAATTTAACGGATACCCTCACTTGCTCAAGGATGAGCATTACTACTTAACACCCCCTTTCCCTTACATCCGTAATATTTTATTAGTTAACATTTTAAAAAAGGTTCAACCCTCTCATCACCTGCACGGCATATAATCATAGATTGCGAAAACGCTATTTCTGGCAAAACTTCGCACTCAGAAATTAGTCTTAAATTTTACCTTGTCCTACAGATGCCGTGATTAATTAAAGTTACTAAAAAAGGAAGCCAAAAGGCTCCCTTGTAAGGTTTACTGCTACCTTTTCAACTCTATTTTTTAGTACCAGTAAAATTGCCATCTGGGTTAGCAGTAGTGGTGAGATCATTCCAAGTACCTGAGAAGGAACCGTTTGTGATATTCAGCGTACCAGTCCAAGTTGCGGTTCCAGCACTACCTGATGCGCTAGCTGAAACCGTCCCACTAGTGTTGATTGTACCTGTTATAGTGAATGGGCCAAAATTTGAAGTGCCTGAACCCGATACAACCGCTGTTGAATTACCAGAAACAGTTGTTATGGTGACACTCCAAGTACCGTTGTCAGTTCCTGAAAAAGTACCACTATAAGTACCGGCAATTATAGAAAAAAGTGAATCACTCAAATGAGCTTGCACAATGCTACCGCTAACCAAACCAATACTGCCTATGCTCGCAACATTTTTTATTGCTGTTATTGCACTTATCACACTTGAATCTGTATCAAAAGTCGCTGAAGTGAAGTCAATGTTAGAAAGAGTTGCTGCTGCGGTTGCCATTGCAGGGGTAATCTTAATGCCGTTTGCAGCGTTATTGTCATCATCAATAGATAAAAGAAATTGAACAATATTCGTTACCGTAGGATTAGTTTGATTTGTTGCCCCTGACACTAATTGTACTGGTGTAATAATCGCACTACCACTCACGGTGCCTAATGTAATTCCACCAATAGAAAACGTAACGGATTTGCCACTCTCATAGGTAAACGTACCATCGGCAGACGTTGTTCCAGTCGTGCTACCCGATGTATAAGCAATACCTCCAACTGCCGCATCAATAAATTTACCTTGTGATGTTGTTGGGGTAGTTGAACCACCACCACCGCCACCACAACCAATAAGACTAAGCGTTAGAAATAATAAAACCGGTAATACATAAATAGTACGAAATAACGTTCTCATAATTTTTCCCCTTAATAACAATCAACACACGAATTTTTATAGTATTATAGACTAAAATATAAGCAGTCTATTTCGCGACATCTTATCAAAAATACTAAGTATTAATTGCTGCAATAAACAGCAATTACTCATTATTTTATGTTAATTTGACTTAAGTCTCACAAATATACCGATTAAAATCGCTTACAAAAGATTCTAAATATTACTAATGAACGACAGACCACAACTGGTAAAACCTTATTGAGGGTTAAACTACAATAATGACTCAACGACATATTATATTTGTACCAGGGAAAAATCCGAAACCACCCGCGGCGCAACATAAAAGTCTATTATGGCGAACATTGTTAGAAGGTGTTCGTCGAGTTGATCCTGAAATAGCCAATAATTTAAGTCAACATTCCGATAACTTTAAACTTATTGCCTGGAACTATCTTTATTACAAAACGATAAAAGATATTAACCGAGATTTACCATGGATTGATGCGCTAATAAATAAGCATGGCCCATCTGAACTCGATATAAAAGAAGCTAAATCTTCTCATAAAATAATTCATCAAATCATTTACAATATTTTCGATCATTTACCTTTTTTACTTAATTTTTTTCCGGGTGTACTTAAAGCAACGGCTGAAGAAATTAACCGCTATTTTAAAAATAAAAATAATATCGCTTGTGAAGTACGTGAGCAACTTAAAAAAGAATTACGTCCACTGTTCGAATCAACAGATAAAATTCTCGTTATTGCCCATAGCATGGGCTCAATTATTACCTACGATACTTTATGGGAACTTTCTCATTTAGAAAACCATCCGAATAAAATTGATTTATTAACCATTGGTAGCCCACTTGGAATGCATTACGTTCAACGTCGCTTAATGGGCAACCCGTACACTGGCAAGAAAAAATACCCTACCAATATAAAACACTGGATTAATCTTTCCTCTACTGGAGACATCACAGCCTTGAATCATATTTTCGCAAATGATTTTTCTGAAATGCGTAAACTCAATATTATTGATTCGATCGAAGATCATTGTGAAGGCATCTTTAATTTCTTTCATAATGAAGAAGGACTTAACTGCCATCGTTCCTATGGCTACCTGGTTAACCCCGCAGTAGGTAAAGTTATTGCTGATTGGTGGCAAGATTATAATATTTCAGAAAAATAACAAAGCTAAAGAATTTTGCCTACCCACTTACATTCTTATTTAAAAAATTTCTGCGAATAAGTTTATGAAGTTCCATTACAACCAAAACGATTAATGCTATCCCAAGTAACTCTAACCACTGTTCCGATGTAACGGGTTGAATATGTAATACATCGCTAATCCAAGGCGTATACATTGCTCCGATATGTATTAGTTGAGCAACGGCCGTACCAATTAAAAGTATCGGGTTACCTAAAGGATTATGCCGAAAGACCGAACGTACTTCGGAACGACAATTAAACACATGAACATTTTCGAACAATACCATCAATAATAAGGTTCCATTGCGTGCCTCATCCAAGCTAAAACCTCGAGAAGTTAACCAGTTGAAAACAATAAAGGCCGCAACTCCGATAACCAATGCGGATATAACAACGCGTTCAATCATAAGCCGATTAAAGATTGGCTCTCTAGGGGATCTTGGAGGATGATTGAGTTCGTCACCTTCACCAGGTTCGAATGCTAAAGCCACATCCTGAATGCCATTGGTTACTAGATTCAACCAAAGTAACTGCACCGCCATTAATGGTAGCGGTAAGCCACTTAATAAAGCCAGTGTAAATAAAACCAATTCGGCTGCACCGGTAGAGATAAGAAGAAAAATAACCTTGCGTACATTTGCATAAGCAACCCGCCCTTCTTCAATACCCGCAACAATCGATCCGAAATTATCATCAGTAATGATTAGGTCGGCCGTTTCTCGTGCCACATCGGTGCCCGTCATTCCCATCGCCACCCCTACCTGAGCAGCACGTAACGCTGGTGCATCATTCGCGCCGTCACCACTCACTGCGACAAAATGTCCATTACGTTGTAGAGATTTGATTATGTCTAATTTTTGATGTGGTCCTACACGAGCGTAAACCCGTGCCTTATTGGTAAGATGATCAATTTCTCCCGAATCAAGTGCTGCCTTCAATTCAGAACCCGTCACTAACTTATCAGAACCTTCCACCATGTTTAGTTCTTGTGCGATAGCGAGTGCCGTCACAGGATGGTCACCGGTAATCATTGCCACTTCAATGCCGGCTTGTCTACAGGCGGCAACGGCCGTCTTTGCTTCTGTGCGTAGCGGGTCAATAATCCCAACCAGACCGATAAAGGTTAAACTCTGCAAGTGCTCTTCGCTGAAGACTTCAGCCTTTTTCAATTCAACCTCACCGTTAACCACCGCTAACACTCGATAGCCTTGACTTGCCATTTCAACTGCTTGTTGCTCGATCAAGGTTTTATCTAATGTTACATCTTGATCTAACATCGCCATCATCGTACACATAGGCAATAGCCGTTCTAGCGCACCTTTAATAAAAGCCCACTGCTTGCCATTCACTTCGTTCAGACTTGCTGAAAATAATCGCTCTGATTCATAAGGAATACATGCAACTTCGGGAAAAATATTGAGGGACTCTTCTTTAATAATTCCTGCCTTATGCGCCATCACTAAAAAAGCAACATCCACTGCATCACCATGGTGAGTCCAGCCAGAACCAGTGCCGGATCCACTGCGGCCAAGAAAGCCTTCATTTGTCAACACGCCTACATGGCATAACCGCTCTAATAATATTTTTTGTTTATCTGATGGCTCCCCTTCCGGTGTTTGAATCACTCCACTCGGTGTAGTACTTTCACCACTAACCGTCCACCGTTCTCCATTTGGAAAAATAATACGACGCGCAGTTAACTGATTAACTGTCAACGTGCCGGTTTTATCTGTTGCGATAAATGTACAAGAACCTAATGCCTCCACCGCTAGAAGCCTGCGCACAATAACGTTTCGTTTAGCCATTCTTCTCATACCGATGGCAAGAGCAACAGTAAGTGCAACCGGCAGCCCTTCGGGAATAGCAGAAACAGCAAGGGCAACGGCAAGTAAAAATACTTCACTAAACGGTGTTCCACGCATCACTGCCACAACGAACATTGTTAATGCAGCAATACCAACAAAGATTGCCACTCGATGAGTAAACCTCTCCATTCGAACTTGCAATGGTGCTTTAGGGGGTTGTTTAAGTAAAACATCGGCGGCAATACGACCCAATTCGGTATTTATCGCTGTACTAATAACAACACCTCGAGCCCGACCACGGCCAACAAGTGTTCCTGTAAAAAGCATATTAACGCGATCACCCAGAGTAACATCTGTCGCTAATACCGCCGTGCTATCTTTCAACACGGGTAACGACTCCCCCGTTAATAAGGACTCATCTACTTCCAAATCATGAGAATTTAGCAAGCGCAAATCGGCCGGGATCTTATCACCGGATTCTAGAAGCACAATATCACCGAGCACTAACTCTTCGGCGTTAACTTCGTATGTTTCACCCTCACGCAAAACTCGACATTGGGTACGAACAAGATCTTGCAATGCAGAAGCCGCACGCTGCGCGGAATACTCTTGAATAGTGCCAATAACAGCATTAATTAATAAAACGGCGGAGATAAATCCCGCATCAGACCATTCATTAATAATTATCGATAGTAAAGCAGCCGCAACAAGAACATAAATAAGCGGGCTAACAAACTGGCGAACAAAAACGACTCCAAGCCCAGACATTTTAGCTTTAGGTAACTTGTTTTGCCCGTACTTTTCAAGCCGTATAGCAGCTTCTTCGTGAGTTAACCCGTGAAGTGAACTATTTAGTTCAACAACAACTGCCTCACTCGAAACTGTATGAGGAGATTTTATTAAATCATTGGTATTAGTTAAAGTCGTCAAAGTGATAATACCTCATACCATACACGAATCGTAATATATAAGTTTATGAGCAACCAAACACATATAACTTCACTTCATAACAAGTGGAGGTAAAAGAATTGTAAATGCAATCACAATTCCCGCGTAAATTTCATTACTGAAAATTCAACTCACTCGTTCTACTTCTGCCAGCAAGCTCTGCCATTAAATAGGCTGTTAATAAGATTACTAATAGATAAAAGTATGCGTTTCCATTATTCAATTACTCGCAAATAATTTTTAGAGTTAAACTCTAACTAAGCTTAACCTCGTCCTCGTTCATGTTCTGAACCACGACCGAATAAGTGCCCTATGTCATGGCCAACAACTAAAAGTGATGGCGTTAGTATTAAGGTAATCAAAGTGGCGAACAAAAGTCCATAAGCCATCGACATCGTGAGTGGCATAATTAAACCGTCTTTGCCGCCAAGCCCATAAGCTGTTGGTAACAGGCCGGCAACAGTAGTGAGTGTAGTAAGTAATACTGGACGTAGTCTATCTTGAGCTCCGGATACAACGGTACGAACTAGATTTGCTTTGAGATTTTCTGCAAGTTCTCGATTCACTTCTGTGACCATAATAATTGTGTCATTCACAACCACGCCGATTAAACCCAAGGTTCCCATGGTAGAGAAAAATGATAGAGGCAATCCATGTGCATAAAAAGACCAGATAACCCCAATAATAGCAAAAGGTATAGTGGACATAACAATAAAGGATTGTCCAAGCGAATTAAGTAACAAGGCGACAACCAAATAGATGGACAACAGCGCCACGATGCCTGCTGTTAAAAAACCACCAAAGATTTTTTTCTGCTCTCGCGCTTCGCCAGCAAAGGCAACGTTCATCTTCGGTTGCTTTGACCAAGCTTCTTTAAATTTCGCATAAACTTTATTCTTAATAATGCTAGGACTTGTTACGGTTGGATTTAAGTCTGCACTGACCGTTTCGGTACGCACACCATTTATATGCTGAAATTCCAGAGGACCTCGGCCATGAGTCAGACTTAAAACATCACTCAAATTTAGAACCTGCCCACTACTATTTTTCACCGGAATTTTAAAAAGCATATCTTCACTATTACGAAATTTAGGATCAACAATAACCCGATACTCAATTGTTTCTTCAACGCTGGTAGTCGAACTCACTAGTGCGCCATCATAGGTTACGCGTAAAGCATCTGCGACATCCTTAACCTTCAAGCCGACTTCTGCTAATTTTTTATGATCAATATTAACAATAAGTTGATCTTTGCCCGGCTTGTTATCCGTTTCAACATCAACAACACCCGGTAACGTTTTAATAAACCGCATTATTTCAGTTGCAGTACTTTCTCGTAACGCGTCGTTGTTTGTACTGATTCGAATTTCTGCCGGCTTTCCAATAGCTGGGCCAACACGCTTTTTATCAAACAATAGAGATTCATTTTGTTGAGCAGGAATCGATTTTCGAAGAGCGCGAATAATATCATCGGCCGTTCTATCCCGACGAGCTTCGCCGGTTAGAAAGACACTAATAATTCCCCAGTGACTGTGATCACCTCGGTTTTTAGATGGATCCGTCGATAAGGTGCCAACACGAGTAGCAAAAGATTCCAGTTCACTTTTGGGTAAACGCTGAATATATTCTTCCAACTCAATCAAGCGAGCTTCAGTGGCAGCCAATGAAGCGCCGCGTTGCATTTCCAGTTTTATATAAAATTGTTCTACCCCATCCTGAGGGAAAAGCTGAAATTTCATGGAGCTCTTAACCAGAAAAACACTGGACAGCAGTATCATGATCATAATAAGCAAAACCAGATAACGCCAATGAAGTAACTGCTCAAGCAACATGCTATAACGTGCTTCCAGCTTGAGTATCCAGTTTGGCTTACCTTTGTTTTTTACAAAACGACCCGAACTTAGATGATGAGGAAGTAAAAAGAAACACTCAAATAAACTAACGAGTAACGCAACAATTACCACCGCCGGTATCGCCCATGCAAATTTACCCGGCATGCCGCCAATGGAAAACATCGGGCTAAAGGCAAGTATGGTCGTGATACTCGCGACAGTGACCGGCCGCCACATTGCAAACGTTCCTTTTAACGCAGCATCTTTAGCCGACAATCCTTTTTCTCGGTAATGCGTAATTTTTTCTGCCACCACAATGGCATCATCCACAAGTAAACCCAAAACCAGAACAAAACCGGCAAGTGAAATTGCATTTATAGTCACACCAAAATAGGGCAATAAAATAAAACTACCCAACAGAGAAAAAGGCACACTCATAGCAGTCCAAAAAGCCGCCTGTCTATTCAATGCCAACATCAGAATAACAATTACCAGAGCAAAACCAAGTAACGCATTACCTCCTAATACTTGTAAGCGTAGCCGAGTTCGCGCAGAGGTGTCATTAGAATAAGAATATCCCACCCCTTCTAGTAAAGGCTGCTTGGCCATATATTGTTTAACATAATCGAGTGTTGTAATAATGTCTGCTTTCTTTTTTTTACGAACAACAAGGTTCATACCTGGCTTGCCTTCATTGCGAACAATAAAGTTTTCGTCTTTTTCACGCAGTCTAACTGTGGCGATATCTCTTATCCTAACAACTTGCCCCGAAATGTTGGCGCGTAGAATAACCTCTTCCACTTCTTTTGGATTATTGAATTTATTTAAACTGATAACTGTTTGTTCATTCATGTACGATTCAAGCGTTCCACCCGTAGTACGTAAATTACGTGACTGAATGGCTATCAATACATCGGATAAGCTGATGCGAAGATTTTTAGCTTTGCCGGGATCGATCTCAATATGCATTTCACGATCATAAAAACCAATTTTATCGACACCGGAAACACCGCTTAAAGATTCAATGCCACGTTCCAGTATGGGTAAAACCGTACGCAATTTTTCATGCTCACCAAACAGGTTAATCGAAATGATAGGGGTATCACTGGTTGAAAGTACATTAACAACCGGCAGCTCATCCAAATCCAATGGCAAGTCTCGCGTCTGATCAACCGCCGATTTAATATCAGTGACTATCAAGGCCAGTTCTTTAGCATCCGCGTCTTCATCGGCATTAATGATAATGGCAGAAAAATTTTCACGCGAAGTTGAGATAACTTCATATAGACCATCAACCTCTTGAATCTCTTCTTCGAGTTGAGTAGTAACATTGAGCTCGACATCTTCGGCTGAAGCACCGGGGTAAACTGTATTAACCGTTATTTTATTTAGATCTACAGAAGGAAAACCTTCCTTTTGAATCGTTAACATGCGGTTAATGCCAAATATAAATACCGATAAGAACAGCAATTTAACCAGCAAGGAACGCTGCAAGAAAAATAAGACAAGACTATTCATGCTTTACTGCGCCCCTAAGTTATTATCAATTAAGTTGTTATCAATAAATTGCTTTTTGCTCAGTGAGTAAGCATCAAGATTTTTATCCAGTAATTCACCAATATTTAAACGGAGTGTATAAAGTTGCGTGTAAAGTCTTTCACGATTCAAGCGACTTTCTAACTGGCTTGTTTGATCTCTTAACAATTCAAATAAATCCAACTTACCTATTTTATAAAGTCGTTGTTCTTTTTTAAGTTTTTGTTTCGCCAATTTAATTTTTCGCTCAATTGATTCCAATGCAATTACCAATTGCGCTGCCTGCGTCTGCAAATTTGCAAGATTAGATTCTGCATCAATCAAACGTTGTTTAGTATCAGCTTCGACCTGACGCTTGCGAACAAGCTGCACCTGATAATTGCCTTTAGCTTGTCGGTTACCCAGAGGATATCGGTATTCCAACATAAGTGTGTAGTCATCCTTATCCAAGTTAGAGGTGTGGGCATCGTTAAAACTGTTATTAACGCCATGGCGCGTGTAACCCAAACTTAAATTTAAATCTGATTTGCGTGAATTATCTTTGGCGTTTAATAAAATGAGTTGCTGATCTTGTAATGTATCCAGAATATTTTTAAGGCGAGAATTTGTAACAAGATAATTAGCTACATTTATACCAGCCTGATTCGATGCTAATAACTGAGAACTCTCCGGATTACGAGGTATTAACTTTTCAATAGACCTTTTATTATTTAGATTCATCTGATGTCTAATTTTATACGTTAAGCCATCATAACGTCCTATCGCTTGCTGCCAACGTGAATAATAATCTTCTCGAGTTTCCTGAGCACGCAGTAACTCATATGACTCAATCACCTGACGTTTTACCTTGATGCGTGTTAATTTTTCTTGCTCAATGGCTTGTTGATAAACTTCTTCAGAAATACTCAGCTCACGTGATGCTAAGTACCAGTCGATATAAAGGTTAGCAAGCTGGGTAATATAACTTTCAAGATTTTCCTTACTACTCAGTAGTGCTAATTTGTGGTTAAGTTGACTCAGTTCAATATTTAATCGATCTTGCATGCCACCCATATTTTTTAATAAAGGCTGTGTTAGTCGCACGGTAAAACTGGGTTGGTAATACTGACTCCCAAAGCTACTTAATGCCGGGTTTCGATCAGTATATTGATTGCCATAAGCTAACGACAAACGTGTGCCAGATTCAGAAAATAGTCGGTCGTATGATAAATTTAATCTTGTATCATCACTTTCTGCGGCTTCAAAACTACTAAGCTGGTTCGATTCGGTATGCGATAAATTCAAACTGGAACTTAATACTCCGTCATCGATACCCAGACTTGCTTCCAAATTTCCTGCCGCAATCTCATTGTCTGCCAGAATTTTCTGCACACCAGGATTATGTTTTAAAATGGATTGAATGAAGCTATCTAAGTCTAATTCTTGTCCGTAACTTACTTGGCTGAATAGCAAAAAAATCGGTAAAAGATAAAAATGTAATATTTTTAATCGCATTGATTAATCCTATCAGGCAAGTATTCTCCAATGCTGAAGTGTACTATACGTTTGGCGTTAAATAACCCCAAATAAGTTGTTTTGATGACTTATGTCAATACTATTTCGGTGCTTACTTTTCAAGCTCATGAACAGCTAAAAAAATATTGAGCAGTAAGTTCGTATATTATTATTGTGATTAAAATTGTCATTCCTCTTATCACTTTTATGATCTATTGAGGTCGAAAATGTTATAAGCACTCTTTAATTTTAAATAAAAGTACAAAACCCTACACCATTCATCAGTTCTTTCAAAAATTTAATGACTTACGTTTATAAAAAATTAGTAATGTAATTTAAATCTTTACCAGTATTTCAAATTACTCATTGATTAAAGAAGTCAGAATATTATAGTTAAGCCTTTAACTTAATCTAAATATTTATGAATATAAGCAAAAAATGATATTTATTATTTTGTAGACTCGATTAATCTAGAACAATACCTATAATAGTATTACCCTTTAAATTGCCTTTTGCTAACCTTATATAGGGTGTAGTCTCCACAATATGTGTTAACTTCTGTTATCAGATATTCATTAAATTAAACAAAGAGGAAGATCATGGATACTTCACTTATTATTTTTCTAGTTATTATTGCTATTTTGGTATTTTATATCATTTCTATCTTCAACCAATTGGTTGCTTTAAGGAATCGTTATAAAAATGGGTTTGCACAAATCGAAGTGCAGTTAAAACGTCGCTATGATTTAATTCCTAACTTAATCGAAACTGCCAAGGGGTATATGAAACATGAGCGCGAAACCTTAGAAGCTGTTATTGCTGCACGTAACTCGGCTGCAAATGGTTTAGCGGCTGCCGCAGCTAATCCCGGCGATGCGCAAGCAATGCAATCATTAATGGGAGCTGAAGGTGCACTTACTGGCGCAATGGGTAAATTGAATGTAGTGATGGAAGACTATCCAGATTTAAAAGCCAACCAAAATATGATGCAACTTAGTGAAGAATTAATATCAACCGAAAACAAAGTTGGTTTTGCACGCCAGGCATTTAATGACCAGGTGATGGAATACAACACCTATAAACAAAGTTTCCCACAAATTATACTCGCGGCAAGTTTTGGACATGGCAAAGATGCAACCTTGCTTGAGTTTGAAGATACAAAAGAAATTCAAGCGGCACCCAAGGTTTCGTTTTAATAACTAATTTATAACTAGAATAAATTTGTCATTGCGAGCGATAGCGCGGCAATCTGAGTGGATAGCCCTCGCATTATAAGGATTGCTTCGCTATTGCTCGCAATGACGGTCTTTTTACTATAGTGAGCAATCGTTTAAAAAATATGGATTTTTTTCAATCACAAAATGTTGCGCGCGTTAATACTAAGCGATTAGTTTTATTCTTTGCGCTGGCAATAATTAGCCTTATCGTTATAACAAACTTACTGGTTATGTTTTTGTTTGGTTTTCTTAATACCAGCGAGCAACATTTATCAATTCAAGTTATAGCTGAAAATTTCGATTGGCAAATATTCTTTACCATTGGCGCTGCTGTTATCACCGTAGTGCTCGCTGGCAGCGCATATAAGACAATGGCCTTATCCGGCGGCGGTGACACGGTTGCTGAATCATTAGGTGGCCATCGAATCGATCAAAGTACACAGGACTTACACGAGCGAAAAGTTTTGAACGTAGTGGAAGAAATGGCCATTGCTTCAGGCACTCCCGTTCCAACCGTTTACATACTCGATGACGAAGATGGTATTAATGCTTTTGCAGCAGGATATTCGACTGGCGATGCTGTCATTGGCGTTACAAGAGGAACAATTAATTATTTAACCCGCGAAGAATTACAAGGCGTTATTGCACATGAGTTTAGTCACATTATCAATGGCGATATGCGATTAAATATTCGTTTGATAGCAATTTTACATGGCATTTTACTGCTCGGTATTATCGGTTACTACATGTTACGTTCATCGAGAGGTAACAGTAGAAATGCCGGTGCAATTGTTGGTCTTGGTTTAGGGCTCGTTGTGATAGGTTATGCCGGTACTTTTTTTGGTAATTTAATTAAAGCGTCGGTCAGTCGGCAGCGGGAATTTCTTGCTGATGCTTCTGCAGTTCAGTTTACCCGTAACAACCTCGGCATAGCCGGTGCGCTGAAAAAAATTGGCGGCCATGTTTCGGGCTCCATGTTGGAGTCACCTGATGCGCCTACAATGAGCCATGCTTACTTTAGCGCAGGTGTAGAATCTTACCTCGGTTCACTTTCGGCAACCCATCCACCATTAGACGTACGTATTAAACGTATTGAACCAACATGGGATGGCCAATTCACACCATTAGTAAAAGAAGTGGAAGAAACACCTGATACGGAAAAAACTGAAACTCGTAAAGATAAAATAAAAAAAGCAATGGTTGGCGCTATTGTCGCTAATGAAATTTTAAGCAGCGAACTTATTAACCATATTGGCCAGGCCAATATCGAACAAATTAACTATGCAGCCGACCTTTTAAATCAAATCCCTCAGCCGCTTAAACAAGCTACGCACGAACCTTATGGCGCACGCGCTATTATTTATTGTTTAGTTCTTAATGGTGAAATGAATATTCAAGAGAAACAATTTGAATATCTTAAAGAATTTTCAGATGATGGTATTTACGAATTAACGGCTCAAGTCTTTCAAGAAATGGCCTCACTCGATATACAATTTCGCTTACCACTAATTGATATGGCCTTACCTAGCTTACGACAACTTTCAATCAATCAGTACGACAAGTTTAAACTTAACTTAATGAGTTTAATAAAAGCCGATAATAAAGTGGATATTTTTGAATGGGCTTTACAAAAAATCGTTTTTCGTAACTTAGACCAATACTTTGGTATTACAAATAAAATTCAATCTATAAATATTAAACTAAAAGCATCTCAAGGCGAGGTTGAGTTATTAATAAGTTTATTAGCTTACGCAAGTTCAAAAAATAAAACTCAACTCAATGCCGCCTTTACTGCCGCACAAAAATTATTACCCTTTAATAACTTGAAACTCGTCGCGAGAAATAAATTAAATGTTGAAAGCTTAGGTCTAGCAACCGACGCGCTAGCAAAACTGAAACCTTTACAAAAACCACAATTATTAAAAGCTTGCTTAGCCTGCCTTACGCAAGATAAAGACTACTCGGCACAAGAAAAGGAATTGATGCGTGCAATCGCAAGTACATTGGATTGCCCAATGCCGCTGTATACTGATTAAAATTTTCTCTGTAATTTTTCTGAGTAATTGGTGTTTTCATTATAATGTAGGTAGGCTATTTTATTTCGCTTCGCCTCATACATTGCTGCATCAGCTCGATTAATGAGGGTAATGCAATCCTGCCCATGTATAGGATATGACGCTATTCCCATACTAGAACCTACCGTAATCTCTTTACCCGCAAGTAAAAAAGGTTCAGAAATTATACTTGTTAATTTATCAACTATTTTATTTACACTTTCAGAAGATAGCGATTCAAGTATAACCACAAATTCGTCTCCACCAAGACGTGCCACCGTATCTACTTTCCGTAAACATTTATTTAATCTACGTGCGACGTCTTGCAATAACAAATCACCAACTTGATGTCCGTAAATATCATTCACTTGTTTAAAACGATTAAGATCTATTAATATTATTGAAAAAGAAATTGATTGACGTTGGCCACGCGTTATCATTTTTCTAAGTCGATCTGAAAATAAACTTCTATTTGCTAAACCAGTAAGTTCATCGTGCAAAGCTTGATGTTCAAGTTGATGAGCTTGCTTAGAAACACGCTTTATAATATAAACCGCAATGAGTATTCCCAATATTGTTGCCAGCCCCCCGAGCAACAACATTAAATTACGTGCTTGGTTATATGATGACTGCGCCTTTTCTAAAGCACTTAAAGCTTGTTCTTGTTGAAGAGTAACTAATTGCTTAACTTGTTCTGCAATTAAACGTTGTTTAGGAACCGCTTGCTGTCGAATTTTCTCAAAAATTGATGGATCGTTTTTATATAAACCTTGCTCTACAACACTTTGTACATCGGGCTGGGTATCTCGAGTAAGGTCCCGAATTTTTACGAGAATACTTAATTCCTCTGGCGTTTTAATCAGCTTTTCCAATGATTTTCGAGCTTGATAATAATCGTTACCTAAACGACTAAAACGCATATATTCGTCATCTTTTAAAAAAGCATCATCAAGCACGGCAATAGTGTGCATACTCAGTGCACGTTCTTGTAACGCATTTTGCATAACTTGGGCTAAGGTGATTTTCACATTGTTAGTTTCAACAATTTGTGTCATTTGTGAATTAACTTTGGTGATGTGGTTTAAGCCAACAAATGTGAGCGTGATTATCAGAGAGATAACAATTAAAAAACCTGCACTAATGCGTAAACTAATGCCTTGCGTAAACGTTTGATTCTTCATTCTTTCCTAGTGCTTATGAAATGGCATTATTCCAATTAATACCCGAGTATTAAACAGAGTTAAATTACAATGAATTCAATAAGATAAATGTTCTAGCTGGTTAATATTTGACCACTTTTATATTCCCAAATCAATCTATTTGAGTATAGCTTATTAAACTAAACTGACTAGCCCGCTACCTATTTAGGCCTACTTTAAATATAATATTCATTTCATAACCCTAGAGTTAAACGACATTGAGTAATCCCCCCCCTTCAAAAGCCAGCGTTATCATTGCCGTTTACAAAGACACTGAAGCGCTGTTTGGTATTTTAAATGCGTTAGATCATCAAACTGAAAAGAACTTTGAGATTATCATTTCGGAAGATTGTGAAAGCAGCGAAATGGAAACCTTTCTCGCGCCTTATAAAACACGCAATAACTTTTTCCACTTAACGCAAAAAGATGACGGTTGGCGTAAAACCTTAGGCGTAAATCGTGCTATTGATTTTGCGCACACAGACTACTTAATGTTTTTAGATGGTGATTGTATTCCCGACCCTAACTTTGTTGCTTTACACCTAGCAAACGCCGAACAAGCTAAGTATTTAACAGGAAGACGGGTTTACTTAGGGCCCATGTTTTCTAAATACTTACGTAAACACCCAAACTTTATTAAAGTTATTCAAAATAGATTATTATTTTTGTTACTCCTTATACCATTACATATTGATAAAGTACGCAGTTATGAAGTTGGCTTATCGTCGCGCTTTTTACAATGGTTACGTGGTAAAAAACCGGTAGGAATTATTGGCTGTAATTTTTCTTGCTATAAAAAAGATTTAGTTGCCATTAATGGTTACAACGAAGATTTAAAAGGGGTTGGCGCTGAAGACAGTGATTTGCAATGGCGTTTCGAAGGTTTAGGCATGGCAACGAAAAGCGTTAAATTTTTAATTCCTGTTTACCATTTGTTTCATCAAAACAATCGTCAAGGTGACGACATAAATATTCAAATAAGTAACGAGAACAGAAAGATTAATGCATTTGTTTGTAAAAATGGTATCGCTAAACTTTAACCAAAGAAAATAAAAAATCCCGCTCGACATAGGTTGAGCGGGATTTTTTAGTGATTTACCAAAACCTTAATTAAAGGCTTTGATAATAATCAATTAAGATTTTAGCCACTTCAGGACGTGAGAATTCTTTAGGTGGCGCTTCGCCTTTACCTAACATTTCACGAACTTTAGTACCTGAAAGCAATACGAAATCATCTTTTTCATGATCTGGTGCTTCACACATCATCACTACTTTATTTAATTTCTTAGACCAAGCTGTGTGGTCAGCTTTAAAGATTTCGATATCCATTGCACCGGCAGGTACTTCGTCTTCGAAAATAGTTTGCGCATCAAACGCACCATAGTAATCACCAACACCTGCATGGTCGCGACCAATGATGAAGTGTGTTGCACCCATGTTTTGACGGAAGTAAGCATGAAGTACAGCTTCGCGTGGACCGGCATACAACATATCGAAACCGTAACCGGTTACCATTGCACTGTTTGCTGGGAAGTAAAGTTCTACCATTTTACGAATTGCTGCATCACGTACGTCGGCAGGAATATCGCCGGCTTTTAATTTACCAAGAAGCATGTGAATAACTAAACCGTCACAACCTAAACGGTCCATTGCCATATGACAAAGTTCTTCGTGTGCTAAATGCATTGGGTTACGTGTTTGGAAAGCGACAATTTTTTTCCAACCTAATTTTTCGATATCAGCACGAATTTCTACGGCGGTTTTAAAAGTACCTTCAAAATCTGTTTCGAAGTAACTGTAGTTTAATACTTGGATAGGACCAGAAACGGCTGTTTGACCTTGGCTATTAAACGCAGCAACACCTGGGTGCTCTGAGTCGTCTGTACGATAAACTTTATCTGTCATCGTTTTCATTTGCGCATCAGACACTTGTTCGATTGCTTCAACGTCCATAATCGCAAGAACTGGGTTACCGTCTACGTTTGGATCACGTAATGCAATACGTTTTGCACCAGCAATCGCATCGGCATTTTCAAGTAAGCATAAAACGGGAACTGGGAAAAATGAACCGTCTGTTAAGGTCATTTTTTCAGCCGCGCCCATTGCATCAGCAACGTTCATGAAACCTTTTAATGGGTTGAAGTAACCACCCCCCATCATTACTGCATTACCTGCAGCTTGAGAGCTAATGATTACTGAAGGCAAGCTGGCTGCTTCAGCAACTAATTTTTCACGCTCTGCTGCATCTGCAACAAAACGAGGTTGTAATGTATCGGAACCGATTGGTTTAATCATCCTGTGTATCCTCATTGTTGTTTATGCCCCACCAATTCAGAACTGGCCGACACATATCATCATTTTAAAAATTGGAAATACCGGTGCATTTCAGTAAACCAGCCCCAGTATCAATAAAAAAAGTACGCCAACTATACAGCACTATATATAGTGTGAATATTAAGTTAATTTATAAGGCTATAGATATGTGAATATAGAGTTAAGTAATTGAATTTAAAGATGTATAAACTTTGCTAATTGCTGAAATTCTTCAGAGCGTGCACTACCTTTACGCCAAACGAGTCCAATCTCTCGATAACTGTTTTCCTGTAACGCTGTCAGCTTGATTTTAGTACCACGCAACAGTGCAGATCCGGCTGCCATTTCAGGTAAAAATGTTATCCCTAAGTCACTTTCAACCATTTGCACTAAGGTGAACAGACTCGTCGCACTAAAACGGCTTATCTTTTCAGGCCTACGTAATTTGCACGCTGACAGAGCATGGTCGCGCAGACAATGGCCCTCCTCCAACAGTAATATAGTCTCGCTATCGAGCTTATTAAATTTATAATTGTCAGTATCAACTAATGTACTTTTCAGTCGGCTCGCCAACATAAATTTGTCTTTAAACAAAGTAAGTTGCTCAGTATTTTTCATATCATAAGGTAAAGCTAGTAACAAAAGATCCAACTCACCGGTCATCAGTTGATGATAAATTTTCTCTGACTGATCCTCTTTAAAATATAACTCCAACTTTGGAAAGTTTTTACGTATTTTTGGCAACACCTTAGGTAATAAAAAAGGCGCAATTGTCGGGATAACCCCCATTTTAAGCATACCTGTTAAGGGGGACTGGTAATCCTTGGCTATTTCAAGCAACCCTTCAGCATCCCGTAAACACAGTTGAGCTTGCTGAATAATCCGATGGCCAATTGCAGTAACCGTCACACTTTTATTGGTTCTATCAACAACTCGCACATTGAGTAATGTCTCTAATTCTTTAATCGCAACACTGAATGCAGGCTGCGAAACAAAACAAATTTCCGCAGCTTTGCCAAAATGCTGTGTTTCATTTAACGCAACTAAATAGCGCAGTTGTTTCAGTGTGGGTAAATGCATAATCGTACCTTTTATCGATAACTTAAGTATATCAACATAATATAATTAATTAAATATATCTATCGTTAAAACTCACTTAAAGTGTCTTTCGTGAAGTCAATATTATTAACAAACTATCGAGGTAAGACACAATGTTATCAAATAAAGAAGGACAAACTATTCCAACTACCACATTCCATACTCGTGTAAATGAAGAGTGGAAAGACATTACGACAGATGATTTATTTGCCAATAAAACAGTGATTGTATTCAGCTTACCAGGTGCATTTACACCCACATGCTCATCAAGTCACTTGCCTCGTTTTAATGAGCTTGCAAGTACATTCGCAGCTAACGGTGTAGACGATATTATTTGTGTTTCAGTCAATGACACATTTGTGATGAATGCTTGGAAGGCAAATCAAAACGCTGAAAACATTACCATTATTCCTGATGGCAATGGTGAATTTACCCGCGGTATGGATATGCTCGTCGATAAAAGTGATTTAGGTTTTGGTGAACGTTCGTGGAGATACTCCATGCTCGTTAAAAATGGCATCATTGAAAAAATGTTTATTGAAGACAACGTACCTGGCGACCCATTTGAAGTTTCGGATGCAGACACGATGTTAAACTACATTAATCCACAAGCCCAAATGCCAGATACAATAAGTTTGTTCACCAAAAAAGATTGTCCGCATTGTACTCGCGCCAAGAATTTATTGGATTCACAAGGTTTAAGCTATGAGGTGATTGAGTTAAACAAAAATATCACTGAAAAAAGCCTGAATACCATTACAGGGGCATCGACAGTGCCGCAAATTTACATCAATGGTAAGCATATCGGTGGCGCTGACGCGCTAGAATCTTACTTCACTAAAGCTGCGTAATAATCCCCCCCTAGATGTAACTAACATTTAATGGTTAGTTGCATCTAGGTTATTAGCTATTACAGGATTAGCTTGTTATTGGAAGGAGCGCTTCAGTGAACTTTTTAAATGACAAATTGCTGAAGATCTAACTAAGTAAAGCTTAGGAAATTAATCACAACGGCCTACTCGCCGATGTGGTTAATAATTTAGTGTTTTCGATATAGGCCACGTTTACTCGCACGCTCAGCTTGCTCGACTTGCTTCATCACCAAACCAATTGCATCTGCATAAGGCACCGTGCCAGCTTTACGTATAATTTTCATACCTTCCCGACTTAATGCAAATTTGATAAATTTTTTCACATCATCAGAACTGTCATAACCCTTTGTAACAAGATATAAGGGTCTATATAGGAGATATTGGCCTTTTTTAATATTGTCATACGAAGGCGCCTTACCTTCCAACTGTAATATTTTTACATCTCTGCGCTTGGCACTACTAATACCCGTTGTACCAAAACCAGACGAATTTTTCTGAATACCTTTTTCCAATGGTCCAGACGATTTAACCACGTGTGTTGCAGCAGGAAATTCTTGATTAAAATTAGCAAAAACAAGTTCACGCAATGTTCTCCCTACGCCTGAAAATTTACCACGTCGTACATATAATTCAATTTTTGCATTATTGCCGCCTAATTCTTTCCAATTTGTAATTTTACCGAGATAAACGCCTTGTAGTTGCTCAAAGGAAATACTGGTTACTGGGTTATCTTTATGGACAATAACGGCTAATGCATCCCAAGCTACAGGAATTTGGTAGGCATCTCGCTCTTCAGCATGTTTTTCCATTGATACACGGCAAGCACCACCAATATCAATCGTACCTTTCGCCGCATTGCGAATTCCCTTTGTTGCGCCACCGCCACTAAGGTTAACCTTAATACCCGTTTTCTTTTCATAGGCCTTAGCTAATTCAGCCATAAAAGCTTTTTTTGTGATACCGCAACCAGCCCAATTAATTTGGTTGGCAGCCCCATAACTTGTTGAAACAAAAAGAAATAATAAAAAAGTAGATAAAAACTTTATATATAACACCGTTATACTCCTTCGGTTGGTTTTTTTATTATTATTAGTACATTAATTGAACAATTTAATATTGCAATATGCACCCTTCAGGTAATGGGTGCAAGGAATATATTCAGATAAATAAATATACACCTATGGTCAGTATAGCTTAATAATTAACCAGTAAATAAAGCCCTCTTAATTATTACGAGGGCTTGATAAAAGGCTATATCTGGCTAAGGTTTAACCGCTTCAATATGCGCCGAGAGAACATAATCGGTTACATTTTTACCTGGCGCCCAGTCTTTAATAAAATCTTTTGAATCGTCTTTTGGGGTAATTTTAATATCGTTAAAACCGGCATCACGCATGTAAATTTCAAGATCATCAATTAATGATGCACCCGCCATACAACCATCGTAAAGCGCTTGGTCGTTTTTCATTTCTTCAGGCATTTCACAGCTGGCTACTACATCGGAAATCGCCAAACGACCACCGGATTTTAAAATTCTAAAAGCATCTATAAATACTTGTGCTTTATTTGGTGATAGGTTTATTACACAATTGGAAATAATAACGTCAGCGGTATTATTTGCAATCGGTAGATATTCGATTTCACCTAAACGGAACTCTACATTTTCAAAATTGGCTTTATCGGCATTGTTACGTGCTTTACTTAACATAGTAGGGGTCATGTCTACACCAATTACGCGGCCTGTTTCACCCACTTCGCGTGCGGCTAAGAAAGCATCGAAGCCACCACCACTGCCAAGATCCACAACCGTTTCTCCCGCAGAGAGTCCGGCAATAGCGCGTGGGTTTCCACAACCTAGACCCATGTCAGCACCACCGGGTACATTATCTAAGTCATCATTTGAATAACCCAAACGTAGGGAATTTAATGTATTGATATCGATATCATCAGACACCCCACAACAACTTGATTCAATCCCACAAGCTTCACTATTGTTATTCGCTTCTGCCACTTTGGAATAACTGTCTCTCACTTTATTTCGAATATCGTCAGATTGTTTGTTTTTTTCTGCACTTTTAGATTGAATATCTTCAGCACAACAACCTGACTGAGAACGGGGTTCACAGCATGATTCTTCAGACATAATTTAATCCTCTTATTCGTTTATTCAATTGATCTTTATTTATTTAACAGCGACTTTTCACTGGCAAAAAATGTTTTTAAAAATTCGACTTTTTCAGGTACCACAAAGCAGTCAATATTCTTTCCTCTACGTTGAGTTTTGATTAAACCCGCACGCTGTAGCTCTTTGACATGGTGAGACAAAGTAGAAGGCGCAACGTCTAAGTCTTCCCCTAACTCACTCACGCAGTAGCCTTTAAGCTCATCAACCGAACAAAGGGTTCCTGGCTTACAGCAATTTAATAAACGCTGAAAAATCTGTAGGCGGTTTGGATTTGAAAGCGCTTTAAATGATTCCGCCATTTGTTCAATATAAAGGTTACTATAATTCGACATATGTCGAATTATAGAATAGATTATATTGTTGTCAAGACTGTTTAGTTACACCTCATTGATTCCTCACTAGCTGCTAGAATAGAAACCCATATATATAGTATAAAATCGGTAAACGATGGCAACTCTCTCAACTTTTCCTATAGTTAACCGATAAGGCTGCATGTACTTGATAATCCATGAACTTAATATCCCTACTCAACAATAGTTGTATCTATCTTAGCGTTACATTAGAATATTAGAGTATGTTAATTTACTATTCATAGAATTTATCCAGTCATAGATTTTCCCGAACAGGTTTAACACTAAACAAAGTAACACTGCAATTAACGAAGCCATTGAGTCCTTTTATGTCCTATTCAAATACTGCATCAACTGAACAAACTTCAACGAACGAACGAATTGAGGTTAAAAATACCACTTGTTACATGTGCGCTTGTCGCTGTGGTATTCGCGTAACGATACGAGATGGCGACGTTCGCTACATTCAAGGTAATCCAGAACACCCTTTAAATAAAGGTGTTATCTGTGCAAAAGGTGCTTCAGGCATCATGAAGCAATACTCACCTGCTCGCTTAACCAAACCCTTAAAACGTAAGGCGGGTGCAGATCGAGGCGATGCTGAATTTGAAGAAATTAGCTGGGAAGAAGCTTATTCAACCATTAGCGACCGTTTAGAACATCTTCGTAAAACTGACCCTAAGAAATTCGCATTATTTACTGGCCGCGACCAAATGCAGGCACTAACCGGTATGTTTGCTAAGCAGTTTGGTACGCCAAACTATGCGGCACATGGCGGATTCTGCTCAGTCAACATGGCTGCTGGCATGATTTACACCATTGGTGGTTCCTTCTGGGAATTTGGTGGCCCAGATTTAGATCGTGCAAAATTATTCGTTATGATTGGTACAGCGGAAGACCATCACTCCAATCCAATGAAAATGGCCCTGTCTAAATTCAAACGTAATGGCGGCCGTTTTATATCAATTAATCCTGTACGTAGTGGTTATTCTGCCATTGCAGACGAATGGGTACCGATTAAACCAGGCACCGATGGTGCATTATTCTTAGCGCTTATTCACGAACTGATTAAACTGGGACTTTACGACCGTGAGTTTTTAACCCAATACTCTAACTCTGCCCAACTCATTATTGATGACGAAAACGATGATGATGACGGTATGTTTGTTCGTACCGACATTCCTCAAGATACCGAATGTTTTGATGCGCAAGATGCTGTCTGGTGGGATCGTTTAACAGACAAACCCGTACGCACTCATACAAAAGAAGCCGACCCATTTTTAATGGGCGAGTTCACCATGCCAGATGGCACCAAAGCTAAACCCGCTTTCCAAAAATTAAAAGATCGAGTGGAACAATACACACCTGAATGGGCAAGTAAGATAACAGGCATTCCAACGGAAACCATTAAACGTCTTGCTTATGAAATGGGTATTACTGCACGAGATGAAAAAATTGAATTACCGATTGCCTGGACAGATGTTTGGGGCAACGATCACGACACGATAACGGGTAACCCCGTTGCATTCCATTCAATGCGTGGAACGGCTGCTCACTCAAATGGTTTCCAAACCATTCGGGCAATGTCGATATTGATGTCCTTACTTGGCACAATTGATCGCCCGGGCGGTTTCCGCCATAAAGCACCGTTCCCTCGTCCAATTCCACCTTGTGCAAAAACACCAAAAGGCCCTGAAGGCGTTAAACCCAACACCCCACTTGGCGGTATGCCATTGGGTTGGCCAGCAGACCCAGACGATTTATTTGTCGATGACAAAGGTGAGCCTATTCGTTTGGATAAAGCTTTCTCATGGGAATATCCATTATCAGCACACGGCATGATGCACAATGCCATAACGAATGCATGGCGTGCTGACCCTTACGAAATAGACACAATGTTAATTTTTATGGCTAACATGGCCTGGAACTCCAGCATGAATACCGCTGAAGTACGTAAAATGCTAAACGACAAAAAAGAAGATGGTGAATATAAAATTCCTTTCTTGATTGTTGCCGATGCTTTCCAATCTGAAATGACGGCCTATGCAGATTTAATTCTGCCAGACACAACTTACCTAGAGCGTCATGACGTTATGAGTATGTTGGATCGCCCTATTTCAGAATTTGACGGGCCCGTTGATTCCGTTCGTATACCTGTTGTAGCTCCAAAAGGTGATACCAAACCTTTCCAAGAAGTCATCATTGAACTTGGTTCACGTTTAAAATTGCCTGCATTTACAAATGATAAAGGCGAACGTAAATTCCGCGACTACCCAGACTTCGTTGTTAACTATGAAACAGAACCGGGATCCGGCATTGGTTTCTTAGCCGGTTGGCGCGGCAAAGGCGGCGAGAAGTTTATGAAAGGCGAGCCTAATCCGAACCAATGGGAAATGTACGAAAAGAATAATTGCGTTTACCAATACCATTTACCAAAGTCATTCCAATACATGCGTAACTGGAATGCCGGTTACTTACAATGGGCGCAAGAACATCGCTTAACAAAATATGCTGAACCCATTAACATTCATATTTACTCAGAAGTATTACAAAAATTCCGTCTAGCTGCACAAGGTAAACGTGAAGGCAAACAACCGCCTGAACATTTACGTAAACGTGTTGCAGAACATTTTGATCCACTACCGTTTTATAGTGAGCCATTAGAATCTCAATTAACGGATAAACATAAATATCCATTAAATGCGATCACGCAACGTCCAATGGCGATGTACCATTCATGGGATTCGCAAAACGCGTGGCTACGTCAAATTCATGCGCATAATTATTTACATGTTCACCCTTCATTGGGTGAAAAACATGGCTTTGCAGATGGCGACTGGATTTGGGCTGAATCGATGCACGGCAAAGTTCGTTGCATGTGTCGCTTCAGTGAAGCAGTAGAACCAGGCACAGTATGGACATGGAATGCAATTGGTAAAGCCTCCGGCGCCTGGAACTTAGATAAAGATGCCAACGAATCTAAAAAAGGTTTCTTACTTAACCATTTAATTTCAGAAGAACTTCCGGCTAATGAGGCCGGTGACCATTTATCAAACTCGGATCCTGTTACAGGCCAAGCCGGTTGGTATGATGTTCGCGTTCGTGTCTACAAAGCAGATGAAAATGAAGCGCCAGAAACCTTCCCGCAGTTTGACACGATGCCAAACTATCCAGGACAAGATAAGAAACGTAAGTGGCTAAGTTACTTTGCAGGTAAATTTAATAAGAAGTAATTAAGCGTAAATATTAGTAACGTTAAATTAATTTAGAAGTAGTAAAGAAAGACAAAACAGGACAATGTAATGACTCAGTTAGCATTAGTTATCGATCTAAACGTTTGCGTAGGCTGCCATGCCTGCGTAACCAGTTGTAAAGAATGGAACACATCAGGCACGGCCGGTTCAATGGTTGATGAAAATCCTTATGACAAAGATCCAACCGGTACTTTCTTTAATCGCGTACAAACGTACGAAGTCGGTGAATTTCCATTAACCGAAACCGTTCACTTTCCTAAAAGTTGTTTACATTGCGAGGATCCACCATGCGTACCGGTTTGTCCAACGGGCGCGAGTTATAAACGAGAAGAAGATGGTATTGTCCTTGTTGATTACGATAAATGTATTGGTTGCCGTTATTGTTCATGGGCATGCCCTTACGGTGCGCGCGAAATAGATGAAAAAGAAAAAGTCATGAAGAAGTGTACTTTATGTGTCGATCGAATTTACGACGAAGAACTTCCAGAAGAAGAACGTAAACCCGCTTGTGTATTGGCTTGCCCAACTAGTGCACGTTTATTTGGTGATGTACATGATTCTGAATCGGAAATTTCCGTTACCATTCGTGAAGAAGGTGGTTATCAATTAATGCCGGAATGGGGTACTAAACCAGCAAACCATTATCTACCAAGACGTAAAACACGTATGCATATTCATGACGATGAACTCGAACGTGCAGATAATCCATTGAACAAAGAACAACGTAAACCGCATGGTCCGATTGATGCACCTACGTTAGATGATTCTACGAGTTGGTAATACTGTAAAAATAGATCGTCATACCCGCGCAGGCGGGTATCCAGAAATGGTTAAGTCGTACCACGATATACTTGGATTCCCGCCTACGCGGGAATGACGAAATAAAGATTCAAGTAACATTTTTAATTTTAAGTGTTAATACACTTATCAGAGATAATAGAGGAACAAACAATGCATCCGGCATTTAGCGTAATATTTTTAACAACACTAATTGGCGTTGGCCAAGGTTTATTTTTAGCTTTATTTACAGGCCAAAGTTATTCAGCGGTGAAACTACTACCTGCTGCAACCAGTGTTGAGTTTTACAGTATCGGGGGTTTGATCGCGCTAATATTCTTAGTCGGCGGACTCATTGCATCATTCTTTCATCTTGGCCACCCCGAACGTGCTTGGCGCGCAGCGGCAATGTGGCGCACCTCATGGTTATCACGTGAAGTTATTGCCTTACCAATAGTTATGGGCTTACTCTTTATTTATTCTGTGATGCATTATTTTGGATGGGATATCGTTTTATTTACCAGTCAAGCCGGTGCGGAATTATCATTATCTTTAATCATCGGCATACTCGGCATGCTCGCAACCTTCGCATTATTTTTATGCACGGGTATGATTTACGCTTGTTTAAAGTTTTTACAAGAATGGCATAGCCCACTCACCGTTATTAACTACACCTTACTTGGCACTGCATCGGGTTTTGTTTTGGCAACCGCTTTTGCAACTTACACAGCACCTGGTTTATTAAAGTTCTTTGGTATCTGGTCTATCATTATTACCTTAACGGCTTTAATTACTCGAACCGCATCGTTAATTCGTAATCGAAATATTAAATACAAATCATCACCACAAACTGCTATTGGTGTACGCCATACAAAAGTAAAACAAATTGCTATGGGTATGATGGGTGGTTCGGTAAATACACGTGACTTTAACCATCATGCATCGGCCTTATTTTTTAAATCGATTAAATGGGTTTTCTTAATCCTTGTTTTTATCGTTCCAAGTATTTTAATTTGGATGGGAATAGAAGAAGCCAACCGAACTATTTTATTCAGCGCGTTTATAATTCAATACATTGGTTTAATAGCAGAACGTTGGTTCTTCTTTGCGCAAGCCAATCACCCACAAAATATTTATTACCAAACTGTTTAAATACAACTCAATCAATAATAAAAAAGCCTATCAATGATAGGCTTTTTTTAGACTCAATATCGTCGCTCATTTCAACTATTTAAAAATACCTATTCCCAAGGACAACAACTGATCTCAGTGACACAGGTTACATAAATCGCCACTAAGAAGGGTATAATTAACCCATTAGTGGAACCTTCTGCAACTTATTCGTGTGTATAAATGGTATGAGTATCTTAAATGCCCTCAAATTCCGAAGACCCTCATTTGAAGATTTAATTCAGCCCCATCTTAAAGGTATGTATTATCAGGCATATCGATTACTCAAAAATCAGTCTGATGCGGAAGATCTGGTTCAAGATTTCACGCTACGGCTCTACAAAAACAAAGCAAAACTTCATGAAGTAGAACATTTACAGAGTTGGCTCTATAAAGGCTTATACCGACAGTTCCTGAACTTTATTCGAGACAATAATAATAACCCTTTGAATAATAGAGATGATACGGAAGATAACGATCTTGAATCCAGCGCTTACCATGGCTACTCCCCCGAATTACTCACTGAACAAGAAATGGAGCTTTCCAGAGTAGAGAACGCTCTATCTGAGCTCAGCCAGAATCATCATCACATTATTATCATGCATGATATTGAGGGCTTCACATTGGCTGAAGTTGCCGAGATTATGGATACCCCGATAGGTACACTTAAATCACGTCTGCATCGCGCCCGAGCAAACCTAAAACATAAGCTGGTCATGGAACCATTATCACCAAACCAGTGTGTTAAATCATGAGGACTAATATGAATTGCGCACAAACAAGACAGCAGTTATACGACTACATTGATGGCAACCTTGAGCCGCTTCATGAACAGGCGCTTGAACAGCATATTTCCGGTTGTGAGCATTGCAAGTCACTTATCGAGCAAGAAAGTAAACTCAAAGATCAATTAAAAACGATCCCCGTAGTCGGGCCGAGTATGGGTTTCGAACAACGCATTATGGCCAAACTAGAGTCAGAGAAAACTGCACGACAAATTGGGGAACATGGCTTTATGACCCAATCCTGGTTTGCCGCTGCAATGGGAGGAGCCTTTATGGTCTTTGTTATGTCATGGTTTGTTTCTTTTGACAACCAAGTAACGACAACAACTCCAACAACATTAAGCGCGGTAACCGTTGAACTCATCCCCAACCAGATACAAAAGGTTAACCTGGCATTCAATTCACCTAGTATAATTGATAAGGCTATGTTTAGAATTATCTTGCCTGCAAATGTCGAGATTAGCGGTCATAAAGGCAAACGAGAATTGCAATGGGCAGCGAGCTTGAAACAAGGAACCAATAACCTTGCCTTACCACTCGTTGCTACAGAGTTGCTTGCAAATGAAAAGAGTGAGCAATTTATAACTGCACGAATCAGTCACGAAGGTAAAAGTCGTGATTTTAAAATTAAAATTGTTTCTAAAGCACTTCAATCAGGTTTACAAATGGAACTAGTGCCTATTGTTGTTGTTAGTTAAAAAGGAAAGACTCATTATATGAAAACGTTATTTAAATTCAGATTTTTGATCATGGCGGGATTGTTAAGCCTGTCTTATCCTGCATCTGCGTCACCCCTTGACGACATTACTATGGAAATTGTTGAAAGAGATGACCCTGACGAAATAATTAACGATCTTAAAATCCCTGAAGACGACAGGGAAGATGATCGAGATAAATCGAAAGATAAAAGAAAGAATAAAAAAGAAGATAAGGAAGACGATAAAAAAGAAAACGAAGAACGAAGTGACAGTAAAGAAGATGATCGTGACGAAGATAAGGAAGATGATAAAAGTGAAGACAAGGAAGATGATCGCGACGAAGACAGGGAAGACGATAAAAGCGAAGACAGAGAAGATGATCGCGATGAAGACAGGGAAGACGATAAAGAAGAAGACAAAGAAGATGTTAAAGAGGAAGATAAGGAAGATGTTACAGATGAGACAAAGGAGCTTAATGACGACTAATTAATTTTGATATGGGTGGGGAGCCTGGTCAAAAAGTAATGTGGAAATCATATCTGCTTAATAATACGCCAAAGTCTAAATATGAACTGAAAAATTAATTATTGAGTTTATATGTATGGTCCGACAATATCGTCATTCCCGCGTAATATCGTCATTCCCGCGTAGGCGGGAATCTATTTTAAACGAAATCTTTCAACTAAAACATTTTTTTATTCAACTAGAAAAGTTAAAAACGTACTATAATGGATTCCCGCCTACGCGGGAATGACAGATTTTTCCAGTAAATAGTAATAGACTACAAGTCTTACGTAAGATTGAAAATAGTTATTATTTGTCATTGCGAGCGATAGTTTATTTAAATTGATTTACGATATGAATAACTTAATAGGTCTATATGGTTATTTAAAGCTATAAATTATTAAGTGTATGATTAAACCTAAGCTACTATAAATAATATAACTAATGCTGTACATTTAATATAAGGCAGTAAAATCCTTGAGTCTAAAAAAATATAATTTTCAGATAATTAAACCTGTTCTGATTTCTGGCTTTTTACTTGTCAGCAGTGTTTGTGCGGCTAAAGACACGGAATCAAATAACAATGCCTTTAAAAAAGGCACTCAAGCTTTTAAGCAAAAAGAATATTCTGCTGCTTTATTAAATTTTTTATCTGCCGAAAAAACCACACCAGAAAGAACCGCGTTGCTCTATAACATCGGCGTTACTTACTATAAATTAAATTCATACAGGCAAGCTGAAAGCTATTTCTTACGTCTTATAAAAGACAAGAAATACACGCAACTTGCCAACTACAATCTCGGTAGAACAGCCATCCAATTAGGCAATAAAGAGCAGGCTAAGAAATATTTTAAAATAGCCCGTAAAGGTCACCATAAAAAACTTTCAAACCTGGCCAAGCTTCAATTAAAAAAATTGAAAACTAAATCATCAGGAGATTTTTCATTTGAAGGCGCTGTTCAATTAGCTGTTGGTAATGACAGTAATGTTTTACTCTCACCTGACGACTCTCCAAGTCAAACCAGTGATCAATACAGTGATCTTTTAGTCTATGCAGATATGACTCTACCCGCTGATGTAACTTTATCTGCTCATTATAATAGTCAAAACTATCAAACCATTAACTCAGCTGATTATGAGCAAACTGGTTTGTCTATTTCACAGGCATATAAAACATCCGATTGGCGCTTTACACCATTATTAAGTACTACAAAAACAAAACTCGGCAGTGTTGATTACCTAACGTTAAATGAAATAAAATTTTCAGCGAGCACATGGCAGACGAGATCATCAAAATTGTTACTACGATATCGTTACAGTGATATCCAACCCGAGCAGCTACGTTTTAATTATCTAAGCGGCGACAGGCATCAGTTCCGAATTGATTACAAAACTAAACATCAGGCGGGTAAGCTTCGATATCGTTACCAATTTGAAATCAATGACCGCCAGGACACCACTGCAAAAAGTTATTCTCCTTATCGTCATACCCTACGATTCAGACTTAAGAATAAAATTATTGATGCCTGGTCATATAGTGCAGAGCTAGGATATAGGCACAGTGAATATCCTTCTGTAGCGAATGTAAGACGGATTGATAATCGTATGCGACTTCGGCTTGGTACAGAGTACAAGTTTTCTAAGACACTTCGCTTAAAAGCCAAAATCACCTATACCGATAACAAATCTAATCTTGTTAGTGAGGAATACAATCGCCAGGTTTATGAGCTGGCTCTTGGATATTATTTCTAGTCTCTTTTAAAAAAAATGCCCGCAGTTTTTTCATGCGGGCACTAATATTATACAATTTTAAACTAATAATTATGAGCTGGGGGTATCTTCTCTTTCTATCTTGGTTGCAGTGAATGTACCGTCACCGTTATCAATAGCATACACTTCGATATAATCGCCACTGGAAATATCCGCAAGGTTAAACGTTTTATCAGGTGTAAAACCTTCATCTCGCTCGTCGTGCATTAATGTGCTATTCGTTACTTTAATGACAGTATTATCTAATAATGTAATGGTACCATTATTATCATTATCGATTGTAACGCTGGCGACAGTGCCTTTGATTTCGTTGCTGTCGTCACTATCTTCCAATTCAACTTCTTTAGCAACTAGACTTCCCTCAGAATTAAATGAACCTTCAACTTCAACCATGTCGCCAACATTGATTTTGTCTTTAGATCCATCTTCAAATTCAGTGCCGCTGTTGATAATAAATGTCTCTTCATTAACTGTGATACTATCAGCTGACAAGGCCGTAACATAACCTTTAACCTCATATTCATCACCGTCATCGCCTGTATAATCACGACGACCATTATCTTCAAGTTCGACTTTAGACGCGATCAATTGATCAGAAGCATTGATGCCCTGTACACTTTTAACTTCGACATATAAGTTATCCTGAACACCATTACCCAGATCATCAAGAATTGCGCCAGCATAATTAACAACAAGGGAGCCCAACTTGAATGTATTAGCAGAAGCACTGTGCTCAGTAACAATACCTTTCACTTCAATATCTTTAGAGTACTTGCTTAAATAGGTAGCAAGGTCAACCGCTTTAACTTCAATACGAGTAGCCATAATGGTGCTATCACTTGTGTTATAACCACTCACTTCAACAATATTCCCCGCCACAACCAAATCTATTGAACTAATGGCCGCTACATCCGTATCGAAAACAGTTTTGTTATCAACGGTAACTGTCTGGCCCATGACTTCGATTGTGCCTGTTGCTGAGCCAGCCGTGATATTATTTGCTGAAACAATACCCTCGAGATCATCATCGTAATAGACGCTAGCAGCATTACCGCTATCATCTTCAACAACATTTACCATCATTCCTACACGTAATTCAGATTCGTCAGAAGAGGAATCTTCAACATAAACCTCAGAGTTACTGGTGTCATAACGCTTACCATTAACATAAATACTACCGAAAGAAGTAATTGGGCCCGAAGAAGACTTTTCTGATGTATCAATACTGCCATCATTTGTACTTCCACCACCACCACAACCGTATAATACTGAGATAACACCCAATATCAGGCTGGTAGTTAAATAATTTTTCTTAATCATTCTATTCTCCAATTCACACACATCGTTACAATTTATTCGGGATTACTCGTACAGCAAACCCTCACTTAACTACACACGTAAGCAGGCCATATGGTTCCAGAATTTTTGTGAACTGAGTCAATTTTTTGTATCGTAATTGCCGAAACCTCGAAATAAAATGAAATAGACAGGATAGTTATTTTTTTGAGTTAAATATTAAGTGTAATTTAATCGGGATCCAAAAATGTCGGCTTTACCGGGTATTATATTAATGTAATCATATATAATTAAAGTAGTCACTTCCGTCACTTAAAAGTATAAAACTATGAACAGAGCCTGCCCTATCGTTTTAAGAAACAATAACAGCAACCTTGAACTACTTGCATTCAAACATCCCAATGGCAAAAATCAACTCGTAAAAGGAGGGATAAATAAAGGAGAGCCTCTTGAGAGTGCTTGTATTCGTGAACTGGAAGAAGAATCAGGAGTTCAAGCAGAGGCTGTGAGACAGCTGGGAATATGGGATTCTAATTTTAAAAATCAGATCTGGGGATTTTGCTTGATGCACTACAAAGATATATTACTCGATACATGGGAGTTTGAAACTAAAGACGATGGTGGCCACACATTCAGTTTTTTCTGGCAACCCTTGAATAGCCCGCCAAGCGATAACTGGAAGGAAGTTCATAAAAATGCATTTCAATATGTTAAGGCCACTTTAGGTAAATAAAAACTAAAGTATGTCAACAATGTTTTTTCTTATTAACTACATACTAGCTAACAAAAAAGTATCGACAAAAAATATTGAAATTGAACCGAAATTTAAAAAAACCATTCGAATTTTATGACCATGGGATTCGTGTTTATTGGAAGTTATTAGTATTCACCATACAAAAGTAAAACAAATTGCCCTATGGTCATGATGGGTGGTTCGTTAAATACACGTGACTTTAATCACCATGCATCGGCTTAATTGCCGAGCTTTGGTTCTTCTGTACACAAGCTAATCATCCGCAGAATATCTATTACCAGACTGTTTAAAGTTATTTTAGTTATTACGAATTAGCTATTTTTGTTAGCCATCTTCATATAGAATCCGCCATTAAATTTTTGCTTATTAAAATATACTCAAAACATTAATGTTTAACGAGCAACGCCCAAATATCCTTTCCTGAGATGACACAAATTAAATGAATGATAAAACGATAGTAACCCACAACGGTAATTTTCATGCAGATGATGTTTTCAGTATTGCTGCACTTAAGAGCATATTCTCCTCGATTAAACTGATTCGCACACGTGATTTAGAGCTTATCGCCAAGGCAGATATTGTGGTTGATGTAGGCGGTGAATATGACGCTGATACAGACCGTTTTGATCATCATCAACGCGGTGGTGCAGGTAAGCGCGAAAATGGAGTCCCCTATTCTTCGTTTGGTTTAATTTGGCAGAAATACGGTATAGAAATATGTCAAGGTAACAAAGACGTCGCAAAGGCTGTTGATAAAGGCTTGGTATCAACAATTGATGCTATCGACTGTGGTCATGTCGAAGGTATTTATGAAGGTATTAGCCTTAGCCAAACGATTGGCATGTTTAACCCGACCTGGCAAGAAGACAGTCACGTTGATGAATGTTTTGATGAAGCGGTTGATTTTGCATCGCGCATTTTAGCAAGATTCATTGCGTCGGCTAATGGCGGTATTAGCGCAAAAGAAATTGTAGCCAAAGCGATTGAGTGTGCAGAAGATCCGAGAGTGATTGTATTAGAAAAATATACTCCGTGGAAAAGAACCGTTCATGCTTTATCTGAAGAGGCTTTATATGTGGTTTACCCCTCTCAAACGGGACAATGGAGAATTCAAACCGTACCAGTTGAACTTGGCTCATTCGAAGATAGAAAATCGCTGCCTAAACAATGGGCAGGCTTATCTGATCAAGCACTTAAAGACGTGACTTCTATTGATGATGCCATGTTTTGTCATAATGGTTTATTTATTGCAGGTGCAGAATCATTTGAAAGCACTATGAAAATGGCATCCATCGCACTGAATGACTAATAAAGTGCTATCAAAAATATATAACATAAGTATTATAGAGGCATAATAAAAATATCGAACAAACAGGGCTCCATAATTGAAAATATTTTTTTTAAAGTCGTTATCTATTTCTTTAGCATAATTAGTGAATAAAAATTAATATGCTACTTCTCTTTGGATATTCGTCGAGGTAACAGCAGTTTTTTTTGAAATTACACGATTCCACTAAAACACCAACTTAATGAGTGTCAACCCTATAAAATGATAAATGACAATGCATAAACAAGTAACTGTTACTAAAGAATTATACACTGCGCTACTGCTTTACTTTAAATTGGATATTAATCATCTAACGGATTTTTCATGAGTGATAACTGGGATGATTATGCAGAAGAATGGGACACTAATACTGATGCAATTGCTTATTCAAAGAAAGCATATGATTCATTACTTAAAGAAACAAACATTAAAGGTAAAAGAATTTTAGACTTTGGTTGTGGTACGGGGTTACTTACCGAAAGATTGTCTCCCTTAGCTCATAACATTGTAGCAATAGATACCTCTGATAAAATGATTTCGGTACTACAATCTAAAAAACTTCCAAACATTACAGCTCTATCTAAGCCCTTAACCTCAGAGCTCATTATGAATAATTCCGTATTTAGCAATAAGTTTGATATTGTTGTCGCCTCTTCTGTTTTTAGCTTCCTTCCTAATTACGATTCAATACTAAAGTTACTTAAATCACTATTGGTGGCCGATGGGTTGTTAATTCAATGGGATTGGTTGTCACCTGATAGTAATCACGATGTCGGACTAAGTGAAACCACAATTAAACAATCACTTAATAAAGCAGGCTACATACAAGTGACATTAACAAAGCCTTTTTCTCTTTCTACAAAAAAAGGTAATATGCCTGTAGTGATGGCCGTAGCTAAAAATATCTAATACCATAAACAAGTTCTCATTTTAACCGTGGGGACTTGGTTAAAAGATATTTATTCAAAACGTTAACGATACTCAAAAAGACTAAATCGACCTTTGAATACACATTATTTAACAGCAGCAAAACCTTGTTGAATGCTTCCTCTTACTGGTCTTGATAAAAAGGTTTTCTGCAGCAAGGCAAGAGAAAACGGTTCATTTCTGTTCCAGGGAAATAACGATACACATCGAGCCATTGTGCAGTAACCGAAGATTATCTGCGCCCATGTTCCTATGGTAGGAATCCAAAATATTAATTGCAGTGGTTCTGGTAAAGCCACAAGAAGAAGCATTAAATACCAAAATCGTACTTGTATAGGAAAAGCGGCAATGCTTTTTTCCAGAATAATAAAATGAATAAGCTGAAAGATAGTAAGACCGATAGCTAACAGAAAGCCAATAGAACTACCCGAGATGCCATAGCTAAGCAAGATTGCTGTTACAAGCCAATACCACCAACCAATGTCTTTATACTCAATCATAAACATAATCTCTTCCTCTATTATTTGCATATAATGACAAAAGAAATATCAGTCAATAACCAATGATCCAGCTCTTATACTACAATAGATAACCTAAATAAGGCCAAGTTCTTTTTGCTTTTTTTTCGTTAAGCCTGAAGATACTAGACGATGAGATTCTTTTAGATAGTAAATTAGCTCATCATTTTCTGCTTTAGGAACCTCATACTGTTGTATCCACTTCATTCCACGAGAAGCAAAGTATGGTGCGGGTTGATAACCATCAAGCTCGCTCAAAAAATGAAAATTGAGTTCTGACGTTTTAAAGGTAAATGCGGGTTGGTCCGTCTTCTTCCAGCCGCCAATGGCAAATACTTTTCCACCCACCTTCCACACATGAGAACCACCCCATTGAACAATGTATGTCGTAGCCGGAAGAGAACCACAAAACTTATTAAATTCTTCGTAAGTCATGTTTTTATTCTTATAATTAATAACGATTAGTTATATATTTTTTTCATGCATTGAAATAATAGTTTTACTTGTTACTGAGTTAACAAAGTGTCTTTTTTGAATGGCTACATACTCTGGATTAGAAAAAAACTCATCCATGATTCTTTTGCTTGGAAACTCGATAGTAAAAACACGATTTATAGCATCATCAGTTTTAGAGAGAAGAACTTCTGAAACTTTAAAGTCGAAACCGAATGAACCACCAAACGAATGTAAAATAGGCATCATGCCATCACGATAGCGTTGATACTCTTCATTATCACTAACATAAATACCCATGACTCTTTCAAATGCCATTTATAACGCCTTTCCCTAAATACGTTCTACACATTTAGTCATAAAACATATCGCTGCGAGCTTTATGGACAAATTGTACGGCTTGCTCTTGCTACACGGATTCTTCATTCTTGACAAGATGTATAAATCTATCAACACCTTCCTGATATATATTTTGAATGTAACCATTCTCACAATTTGCATGAACATACCCTCCATAGCTCATACCTAAATAGCCAAATGTGTCTTTTAAGGAATTAAGAAATGAATTGTCGGCATCATCACTAATTGAAGTACATACAATATAAGCCGTTTTATGTCGTAGCTTTCGACCTATATCTTTTAATTTATCTACATCCAGAAAATCTGAAGTCCTATCAATAAAAATTTTCATTTGAGCACTTGGACCATACCAATAAACAGGCGTTACGAAAATAATATTTTCATAGCTTAGTAAGTCCTTCATTAATGGCATAAAATCATCATTTATATTCTTATGGTCATAATCATAAGGAGATATAACTTTCTCTGAAAGATCAATGACTTCTATATCTAGCTCGCCAGCTATCCAATCAATAAATTTTCCTGTATTACCATTTCTTCTCGCGCTTGCAAATACAGCGATTGTCTTACTCATCCTTACCCCTTAAGTTCGAATAACGCCAAGCATCAGCCACTATGGCACGTCGGCTGGATGCAGTTGTTATATGATTTTTATTCACGCTTTCTCTCCAAACCCCATAATATAATTATTACAATCTCGGATATAGAATTCCTGCATTCCATACCAGGTTGTTTCTAATGCTTTTACAATTTCAACACGATTTTCTAGTTGTAAATAAACTTCCTTGATATCTTCTACATCAATATAAAATAATACAGATGCACCTTGTGTAAACTCCTGAAGAAATGGAATATCACATTTAAAGTTATGTTCATTCAAAAACATCAAATATACTTCATCTTTTTTTACCATTGCAGAGGCATATTCTATATTTTCAAGAATTTTATTTTCAATTCTGGTTGTTCCATCTGGAACAGCCATTTCGAGTTTAAATCCTAATATCTCTTGGTAAAATTTAACTGATTCTGCAACATTCTTTACTGAAAGATTTGGTGTAAGCTTATTGAATTTCATTATGCCCCTTACCAATTGCCTTTTTCATATAACGTCGCAAATGAGCCGCACCGCTTTTTAGGCGTCGGCCGCGGTTTGTCTTGTTATGAGTGAATTCGCGAATATATGTGCTCATTAAAGAACTCACCATTTTTAAAAATACTTTTTTCAAAAACACAATCCAATTTGTAATTACATTTTTCCAAAACATGCATAGATGCTTTATTAGGATTATAAACAGGGGCAAAAAGCCTGACGATATCCGTGGTAGAGAAAATATTTTCTGTCATTTGAGCCACTGCCTTCGAAGCTATTCCTTTCCCCCAAAACTTCTCCCCCAGCCAGTAGCCTATCTCCCCCTGCCGAGAATGCTGATGTTCTCCTCGAGTAATACCTATAGCACCTGCAAACTCTCCTTCGAATTCAATAGCTTTTGTAATTCCATCTTTACTACCGGTCTCGATCCACCAAGCAGCATCAGCATTTGTATACGGATATGGAATCCTGGTAGTAAGATACCTAATTACATTTTCATTATTTAAATGTTTAATGAGAAGCTCGGTATCCTCAAGTTTAAAATCTCTAAAGATCGTCATACTTTCCTTTATTCATAATGGTTAAACTAGCCGGCGCACCGAAGGTGTGTCTGGGTTGAGTGAATTGCTAGGTCAGGCCTTTCTATAGATTGACAGACATAAGCACATATTTTTCTCTTGCTGTAAAATTAGACTGTGTATACATATTCTGTGCTTTGATATTCGAACGTGCTACTTCTAAATGCAATGCCCGGATACCATCATTTTTCGCCTCTACCTTAACAAGCTCCAACACCTTTGTTCCTATCCCTTTTCCGCGACACTTTGGAAGTATATAAAACTCATCTATAAACGCGTCTAAACCAGAAAATTCAATACTATACCCTACACACAGGGCTATATATCCAACTAACTCTGAATCTAAATGCACACACCAGATTGTGCCTAGTGATTTATCTGACAATAGACGACGTACAGATTTCTCTCGCTCTTTCTCAGCAATCTGAAATCTTTCGAATTCATGATATGCACGAACTAATGGCAATAATTCAACCAGATCACTTTCCGAAGCTATATTTATTTTTACGTCCATATATATGTGAGCCTAACGCCTAATTAACTGGCGACCAACTGAGAGCAAAGCGAGCGGTTGGTTGTCCAAGCATTGCATGGTTATGCAATGCGGGTTGAATGCCTTGTATGGTTCAATTATGCCAATCATTCAATATTAATGTAAGGTGAAGCCCGTAACCTTGTTATGTGTTTTGAATATAGTAAAAATTACCTTTAATCTTTGGTATTTTGGTTTGCAAAAATGACAAATGGTATTGCTAATGGTCCAAGAAAAACACCAAACAACGTCCACGACAATGTGAGCTTAACATTTTTTCTTTTGGCAATATAAATACACATGGCATGACTAATTAGCCAAATAATTACAAATGTATAAGCAACCATACTTGTTCCTTTTTTTAATTATTGATATACATAACAATGATTTAGACGGAATAGAAATATTTCAAAATGTTTTTACATATAGGAATAAACTACTATATCTAGTAACAAGTTTCTATATAGCGAAATGAAAAAATACTCTGATAGACATATTATTGAATCTTGGTTAAAAAACGCACGACCATGGGTTAAAGCTATTCGAGAAAATGAAATCGAAAGCCGAGCACTCGTTACCAATAATGCAATAATCGAGTCTATCTTAGACAAAAAGCCAAAAACCGTTCTTGATATAGGTTGTGGTGAAGGATGGCTGGCTAGAGAACTTAACAAATCAGGTATTCGTACGCTGGGTATAGATGTTGCACCTGAGTTAATCGAAGCTGCTAATAAAGAAGGTGGCGGGCTATTTAAGTTGCTCTCTTATGAAGATCTCGCTCAGGGTTCTGTTAAAGAAAAGTTCGACGTTATTGTTTGTAATTTTTCCTTGTTAGGTGATAAATCTGTCATAAACATATTTAAAACCATTCCTTCTCTGTTGAATGATAATGGACACTTTATTGTTCAAACACTTCACCCCGTTGTATGTTGTGGCGATTTTAAATATGAAGATAGCTGGAGAGAAGGCTCATGGACTGGCTTCAGTGATGACTTCACCAACCCAGCTCCATGGTACTTTAGAACATTAGAAACATGGAAAGCACTATTTCAATGTAATGGTTTTACTCTTAACGACATACTTGAACCTTTAAACCCAAAAACTAAAAATGCTGCGTCTATCATCTTTGTTGGTGAGTTAGCCGATATCCAATACCCGTAACGCTCAGACAAAAAAAGTCATGGCTCAATATTTTTCTTGTTTATCCTGCTGAAGAAATCTCCCGATCGCCGACTTAATAAAATAATTTTCAGTCAAACCTTGACTATTCTTGCTCACCTCTCTATATTTAACCATATGGTTAAATATAGAGATTCACAACTGGATAGTATCTTTCATGCGCTTGCTGACACAACAAGACGCGGCATACTGGCACGCCTTGCGCACGGAACTGCTGTGGTCACAGAGCTCGCTGAGCCTTTTGATATCTCCCTACCCGCTATATCAAAACATCTTGGGGTACTCGAAAAAGCTGGCTTAATTCATCGTCATAAGGATGGACGCATTCGTCGCTGCGAGTTAAATGCTGGGCCATTAGAGTCTGCTTCGGACTGGATTAAATACTATCGCCAATTCTGGGGAGACCGATTCGACTCACTTGAAAATTACTTAAATGAAAACAAAGAGCCTTAATTGGAATAATGAACTAACAAAATAACATCATAAGGAGCAATACTATGGACACTGCAACGGCCACTCAAAATTATTCATTAACAATGAATCGAACACTTAATGCGTCTAAACAGGCTGTTTACGAAGCCTGGACAAACGTTGATGCGCTCACAAAATGGTTCGCAGCCGCACCGGTAATGACGACAGTTGTACATCAACTTGAACTACAGGTAGGTGGTAAATACAAAATTGAAATGCTTGAACCCGATGGCACCTCTCATCTTATGCACGGTGAATACATTGCATTAAATCCTTATAACCAACTCATTTTCACTTGGGAATGGGAAAGCGATGAGCTTAATGTTAATTCATTGGTAACGATTGATTTAACAGAGAATAACGGTGTGACTGACATGCGGCTTACCCATGAGAAATTCGCTAGCCAAGAAATTGCCGATATGCATGACGAAGGATGGACTGGATGCCTTGCACAATTAGAAACGTTTTTTAGCTAATAGAATGAGGGGGGTGGTAACCCCCCCTCTAATACACTATCACGTCAAATTTTACCTAAAGTGGCCTACATGAAATTTAAATATTCATTAAGGTTACTATTAAGATGCCGATATAACCCACTATATATTGGGAAGTAACAGGTTAAATAAATGGCAATCGACAAGACTCTTTATGATCGCTTAGGCGGTAAAAAAACGTTTGAAAAAGTCCATAAAATATTTTATGACAAAGCTTATGCTCATCCTTGGTTAGGTAAATACTTTACTAATAAACCTCAAGATATATTAGAAGAACAACAAACGGATTTTATGATTCAGATAATGGGTGGGCCGAAATGTTATGCCGGTAAAGTACCAAAATCAGCTCATCAGCATATCGCTATATCTAATGAACTCTTCGAACTACGTGCGCAGTTATTATCTGAGTCCATTTTAGAAGCAGGTATAGCAAATAATTTAAAAGACGAATGGATTGCCGCAGATGCAACTTTTCAGCGAGTATTAGTTAAAACAGCTGATGAATGTGTTCAAGCCTACCCAACACAAGCTATTCTTAATTTTTCTAGTTAAATACACTCAAGCTAAACAACTTTTATCAATCTAATTTCTCTACAGTTATGTTAAACTGTGCGCCATTATAATTAGGAACTTGCCGTAAATATCGCGGTCTATCTTACTGTCACATACATTCAATAAGCCTGAGCACAAGTTGATTCTCACCATGAAATTTACTAATATTTTTATTACTCTGTTTCTTTCAATAATAAGCCTAAGCACTCACGCTCAAAGCTACCCGCCAGTTAACGTAGACTTAAAGGCCGTTAAAGTATCCAAACACGGTTATTTTGTTCAAGGTAAAGCCGGCATTGCAACTGATCATGCAGGCTTTATCTCTAACGCTGGTTTTATTGTAACAACTGATGGCGTTGTAGTGTTTGATGCATTAGGCACCCCCTCTTTAGCCACAAAAATGCTTACTGAAATACGTAAAGTTACGCAACAGCCCATTCGTTATGTTGTGGTTAGCCACTACCATGCTGACCATATTTATGGTTTACAAGTTTTTAAAGACTTAGGTGCAAAAATAATCGCACCACAAGGTGCAAAGGTTTATTTATCATCGGCTGTATCTGACAACTTACTTAACTCACGTCGTATCGATTTAGCCCCTTGGGTTAATGAGAAAACACATATCGTCGTACCCGACCAATATATTGATAAAGAAACTCAGCTTGAATTAGGCGGCATTGAATTTACGATAACCTCATTGGGTAATGCTCACTCAGAAGGTGATTTAACCTTGCTGGTTAAACCAGATAATATTTTATTTTCTGGTGATTTAATATTCGAAGGCCGAATTCCTTTTGTCGGCCAAGCTGATATATTCAATTGGCTTGAGGCATTAGATACCATGCGCAATGTTAATGTATCTGCTGTATTACCTGGACATGGCCCATTAGCAAAAGATCCCAATGCATTAATCAATTTAACTTATAGTTATTTATCTTTACTTAAAGAAAAAATGCAAACTGCTGTAAAAAATTGGACACCTTTTGCTAAAGCATATTCTGAAATTGATTGGGGTGACTATATGTTTCTACCCGCTTTTGATGCTGCAAATCGAAAAAATGCTTACAATGTATTTTTATTTATGGAACAAAATACAGAATAATTATAAAAAACCACTACAACATTTATAGTTCTTGTATTATATTCATTTCTCCGTGGATAATTTTTTTCAACTCAATCATTTCGAATAAAAATTAATAACTTATACTACATTAAAATTGTCACCATATGACCTTAGGTACGACAAATCATGGACTCACTTCAAGCACTATTAACGACAAAATTACAAAGCTTGCTTACGACTGACAGTCTCTGGCAACTGGGAATTTTATTTTCTGCACTACTCACTGCTTGGGTGATTAATAGTCGATGGAAAAAGTTCTTAAACACACAGCTTGGTATAGAAGAACAACGTGGTTTTAACCGTTTTTTACTTAGAGGCTCGGGTTATGTTATTTTTCCTGTTGTCACTTTAGTTATTGTTTATCTAGGTGCAAGTATTTTACATCGATATGAAATGTCCACACCTATTCTCAATATTGTTATCCCACTTTTACTTTCATTAGCTGCCATTCGTATTTCTGTTTATAGCCTTCGCCGTTCGTTCAATAAAACAAAAAACTTACGTGCCTGGGAAGGTCTTATCAGTACAAGTATATGGTGTTTGGTTGCACTTCATTTTTTGGGTTGGTTACCCGATCTACTAGCAACACTGGACAATTCAGCTATTAAGTTTGGTACGAATCGAGTATCTGTACTCTCTGTTGCTCAATTTATCATTATCGTTGCCGTTTATATTGTTGTTGCGCGATGGTTAGTTGCTTTAATAGAACAAAGAGCAAAACAATCTAGCACTATAAGTTCAAGTATGCAGGTTGGTTTAACAAAATTTGCCAAAGTATTTTTATACAGTATTGCTATTATTGTCGCTCTTAACAGCGTTGGTATTGACCTCACTACATTAACCGTATTTGGTGGGGCAATTGGTGTTGGCCTTGGCTTTGGTTTACAACGTATCGCGAGTAATTTCATTAGTGGTTTTATTTTATTATTTGACCGTTCAATAAAACCAGGCGATGTTATAAGTATTGGTGACCGATTCGGTTGGGTGGTGGCACTACATGCTCGTTATATTGTAGTAAAAGATAGAGATGGCGTGGAAACGCTCATTCCAAACGAAAATATTATTACCTCAGAAGTAACAAACTGGAGTTATAGTGATAAGCATGTTCGAATAAAAGTACCTGTGCAAATTAGTTATGAAGATGATGTCGAGCTTGCAATGAAAATTATGCTGGGTTCATGTAGCGTCAGCCCTCGGGTACTCGCTAACCCAGAACCACAAGTTCGGCTTGTTGCTTTTGAAGATAGTGGTATCAAACTTGAATTAAGATTATGGCTGGACGACCCTGAACAGGGTGTTGGTAGCGTTAAATCAGATATCAATCTAGCAATATGGCGTGCGTTTAAAGAACACGATATTACTATTCCCTATCCTCAACGAGACGTACATATTATAAAGAATGACTAATTATAAAATACTTGTTCAAACTGTCGCTTAGAAAAGCCATTTAAGCGAACCTCACCAATAAAGACAACGGGAATACCCCGTGCATTGAGTAATTTCTGTTTCGCTTCATTATTCTTGTCAATATCATATTCTGTATAGGCGCTCTAATTTTTAACCCTAATCAACTGATTCATAAGTATTTATTTTTTAATGTCCATAAGAATTATGCATTGTTTAAACAACTATTTTAATTCAAGTTCGTTACTTAACGACCGCTAATATAAGGAATATTTCATTTACTGACTGGACTTATTAGTTGAAAGAATTCCACCATATACTCCTTGTCGATGACGATGGTCTAAACCGAGAGTTAACTAAGCTAGAACTAACGAAAAAAGGTTGTCAAATCGCTGAAGCGGCCAGTGGCACTGAAGCACTTGAAATGATACAAGATAATCAATTCGATCTTATTCTTCTAGATATTGAAATGCCTGGTATGAATGGTCTTGAAGTTTTAAGTCAATTAAGGCTCAAGTATTCCCCTCTACAACTACCCATTATTATGGTTACTGCTAATGATAATGAACACGACATTATTAATGCATTTCATCTTGGAGCGAATGATTACCTACTCAAGCCCCTTAATTATGAAATTTCTGAGGCGAGAATTCGAACACAACTATCGCAAAGTTATCTATCTAACTTAAAAGATAGTTTTTTACAATTTGCAAAACATGATTTGAAAAAACCATTACTACTTATTCAAGATATAAGTGACGAATTAAAGCGAACATTAACCACCAAATATTCAATAGATGATGGAACTCAATCACTCATCGATCTTATTTTAAAAGCCACTAGCAATACACAAGAAATGATTAATGGCTTCTTAGATGAAAATAATCAAGAAAGTAATCTCGTACTAAACAATCAATTGATTGATATAAATTCTATAATAGAAAACTTGTGTTCAATGAACGAAAAGTATGCTTCAACAAAAAATATTACATTAGAGCCTATACTCATAATAATCGAACACCCTATATATTCAGATCTCTTTCGGTTAACTCAAATAATAGATAATTTAATAGGTAATGCCATTAAATTCAGTCCAGAAAATACGCTAGTAGAAATTCAAACAGTATTAAATAAAAATAAATTAATAGTAGAAATACAAGATCAAGGACCTGGCATTGCTGAAGATGAATTTAATTTACTCTTTAAAAAGCATGCTAAGTTATCTAACAAACCAACAGGAAACGAAAATAGTTCCGGTATCGGTTTAGCGTTATGCCATGAACTTGCCAGACAAATTAATGTGAATATAGGTGCACGGAATAATCCAGAAAGGGGGGCAACTTTTTACTTAGAAATAATCTTGAATTAATAGAGCTAAAATATCCGCTTATCAGTGGATAATCTAAATAATATCTTACAAGGGTGATAACTGAATTCACCGATAGTCTGACGGAAGCCGTCATTCCCGCGTACGAGCACATGGACGTGCGAAGGTAGAACAATGCAGGAGCAATTGTCTAGGCGGGAATCTATCAGTGTACGACCTTTAAAATTTTTTGACTAACAAAGCCCATTACATTAAGGACTTGTATTCGAAAATTATTGGATATATCGATTCCCGCCATAGCCTGTCCTCGCATGACTCCATCGGGGACGGTAATGACAAATGTTTGCAGCTAATCAAAATCCTTCATTAACGATAATTTAATATCTTTATCAATAGGCGATACTAATTGATTAAAACCATCGTAATCTATGCCCATAGATAAGTCTTTATCTGTCTTTAATCCAGCAATCATTTCATCCGTAAATTCAAAACGCATAAAGTGTACAGCCGATGTTTTTTCATCTCGATTACGGTCCATGTCTTCATCGGCAATGGCATACACTTTATCGAAACCTTCAACTTGCAACCATACTTTATCTTCAACCCCACCTAATGTTTCAAGAACACGTTGTCTTTCTTCCGCATCAGAATACTCGATCATAAAGGTGGCTTTTAGGTTTGAACCATTAGGAATAAGTGGGTTGTAGGCATCGAGTTCATCCTTAATGCCTTCCGCTTCAAATACTTTTTCAATGCGCAACATTTCTTGTATTTGGTATTGCAAAGTGAGTCTATCTTCAAAATATAACGTCGCATGTTCACCTAATGCTACATGACGATTTTTTTTATGCTCAATAACACTAGCTCGGTATTCCTGACGTTTACCCGCATATTCTTCTAACGAGAATAAGTCTTCTCTTTTTAATTTATTCATTATCTTTTCCTATCACTAACTTATTTCTAAATGGCGTATGCTTTTCTTAATAAGCTTAATGGATGCGTTGGTGCAGTGTTAGCTGACTCTTCCACATTAGATAAGCCATTCTCTATTTGATGACCGGCCATTGGACAATCACTTGAATAATAGTCTGCATCAAACTGTTTTACTTTGTTTACAACTGGTCGCGCAATCTTCATTGATATATCATGAAATTCAACTTTAACCGCATAAGTTCCGTCATGTCCTGAACATCGTTCAATAGGCATCACTTCAGTTTCAGGAATTAGTTGCAAGATATCACGTGTTTTTAAACCTATTTTTTGTACTCGTAAGTGACAAGCAACTTGGTATGCAATTTTTCCAAGTGGCTTTTTAAAATCAAGTTTTAATTTTTCATCTTTATGACGCAGCATTAAGTATTCAAAAGGATCATAAAAAGCTTGTTGAACTTTTATCACGTCTGCATTATCTGGAAACATTAAAGGTAGTTCTTGCTTAAACATTAAAACACAAGACGGTACAGCAGCAACTAAATCAAAGCCTTCATCCACTAATTTTGCTAAAGCGGGAATATTAACTTGCATCGCTTTTTCAACCGCATCTAAGTCACCTAACTCTAATTTAGGCATCCCGCAGCATTGTTCTTTTTCAGCAATTGTTGTTTGAATGCCATTATGTTCAAAAATTGCAACTAGGTCTTTATTAAGTTGTGGTTCGTTCACATTACAATAACAAGTTGCAAACAAGGCAACCTTACCACTTGTTTTACTACCCGCATCGACACTTTTTGTACTTTGTTTGTAGCTCTTTCGAAATGATGGGCTATGGAATTTAGGTAATACCGCGTCAGCATGAATACCAATGCCCGCTTGTATCATTTTTCTTATCGGTTTTAACGTATTAACAAAGTTAACGGTATTAGATACAACCGGTAGTCCAGCTAATTTGCCAACCGTATCGGTTGACGACAACATTTGGTCTCGGCTTGATACGCCTTGTTGTTTAAATTTAACGGCTTTTGCACGTAACATAACGTGCGGAAAATCGAGATTCCATTCGTGAGGTGGCACATAAGGACATTTGGTTAAGTAACACAAATCACATAAGTAACAGTGGTCGACAACTTTCCAATAATCTTTTTTAGCCACACCATCGACTTCCATGGTGCTTGATTCATCGACTAAATCAAATAACGTTGGGAACGCATTACATAAACTTACACAACGTCTACAACCGTGGCAAATATCGTAAACACGTTCTAGTTCTTTAAATAACTCATCTTCATTATAAAATGAAGCTTCTTTCCAGTTAAGGGGATGACGTGTTGGTGCTTCTAAACTACCTTCGCGTTGAGCCATATCGAGAACCTTTTAATGATTTTATTAATCGATAAAAAAACCCGCATGCCTCAACTTTTATTTAAAGTATTAAAGCATGCGGGCTCAGATTGATAACTTAGTCGTCTAAGCCATCTAATGCTTTTTGGAAACGGTTTGCATGTGAGCGTTCTGCTTTAGCAAGTGTTTCAAACCAATCAGCAATCTCGTCGAATTTTTCTTCACGAGCAGCTTTAGCCATACCTGGGTACATATCAGTATACTCATGTGTTTCGCCAGCGATAGCCGCTTTTAAGTTATCGCTAGTTGCACCAATTGGAAGACCTGTTGCTGGATCACCACTTTCTTCTAAGTACTCTAAGTGACCGTGTGCATGACCTGTTTCGCCTTCCGCAGTTGAACGGAAAACAGTTGAAACATCGTTGTAACCTTCAACATCTGCTTTTGCTGCAAAGTACAAGTAACGGCGATTTGCTTGAGACTCGCCCGCAAATGCATCTTTCAAATTTTGTTCTGTTTTACTTCCTTTTAAGGACATAATGTCACCTCTTTTGTTATGTGTATTAATGTAAATATCTCTAAAAATAGAAGATCTATTGATACAACGTTAAATTAGAGTTCAACTGCCATGTAAACTTGGTACTTGATACCAGTTTAGAATCAGTCTAAGTGGGTTTAAAATAGACTAGATACCATAAAGTGTCAAGCATATTTCGCTTTGTTATTAGTGGCAGATTAAGGCAGAACCTTATCTATTACAACGGTTACCTGCTTCGCGCCTTTTACCGCCACAGGCCCCATTTGGCCTTCCATATCACCACTTTGAGGCATTGCCTGACCAGATTTAGAGGCCCTAGCAACGATATTCACTTCCGCGAAATTCGACATTTTCATCGTAGGTTGCATCGCCATGCTGTCATCCAATGTGATTGTCATCGGTAAGTCTTTGACTTGTTTGCGAACAATAGCCAAAGGCATTCTAGGGCCTTTTGCCGCTCGTGCGTAAACAAGCACAAAATCTGTTGGTGACATCTTCGCTTTAGCCGCATCCGATAATTTAACTGTAACGGTAATACTCGCCGATGATGCCGCTTCTGCTGACTCTGACTTTTTCGAGGTTGATGCAGCTACTGGCAATTTCGGAGGAACACCCACTTGAATACTTGGCTTCAAGCCCATTTTCTTTTCAGCGGCAACAATCAAAGATTGCACTTGGTGTACTGAACGCGGTTCTTGAGCAACAAGGGGCAATAATTGCTTCCATAATTTAACCGCAGATTTTCTATCGCCACTTTCTTCGTAACCCAAGCCAGCAAGCCACAATGCTGTAGGATCATTTGGTTTTAATTTTAAAGCTTTTTTAACTAGCTCAAAGGGCTCGCCCTGCATACTGCCTTTTCTTGCCATCGTCAGTGCGTCAGCTAATGTAATCAATACGGTAACATCATCACCAACGAGTGAGTGCAAACGCCTTAACGCAACAACAGCTTTGTCATAGTTTTTAAGCGACATGTACGTGCGACCAAGCGTATACCAGCCGTTAGGATTATTTGGATCTTGTTCTAATTTCTTTTCTAACAAGGTGGCCATTTCAGCAACTGACCCTACATGTTGTTTACCATCAGCCGTTTTAGGCGCGGCAGTATTTGTTTGTGGATTACTTGGTGCTGTTGCAACAACATTTCTATTTAAATTAATGCTGTCAGGTGAACCCCATAACCAATACAAAGCCAGACTCATTAACGGAACAGCGGTAATGATTACAAATGCATTACGTTCTATTTTAGGTGATGAACGAACAACACTTTCACCATCACGCACGTCTTGTAATAATGATTTTTCAATTTCAATTTTTGTTGCATCGAATTCATCTTGAGAAATTTCTTTTAATTCTAAACGTTGCTCAATATGAGCTAAGCGTTCTTTTGCAATTGCGGTATTTTGCGAATCAGTATCATCTAAACTTATTTCACGTTTACCGAGTAAAGCCGGTGTAATTAACCACAAGACGATTATCAGTAACAATATCGATAAAAACATAAACTCAATCATGCTGAGTCATCCTTATTTAATAGTTCCGGTTGTAATAACTTCACGGCACGTTGATGTTCTTCGTCACTCAACTCTTCAAGAGCATTGGCTTGATTACGCTGCTTAACAACTCGTATAACGGTAATAAATGCAATAAGCAAAAAGGCTAATGGCCCCAACCAAAGTAATAACGTTGTCGATTTAAACGGCGGCTTATACAAAACAAAATCACCGTAACGTGCCACCATGTAATCCACAATTTCTTTATTTGTTTTTTCAGCTGCAATCATTTCATAGACTTTATTACGCATATCTTTAGCAAGATCAGAGTTGGAACCTTTTAAATTTTGATTTTGACAAACCAAGCACCGTAGCTCATCAACCATGACGTTATAACGCGCTTCTAAATCAGGGCGTTCAAAGGTTCTAAATTCAACACTTGCATGCGTAAAAGGTAATTGCATTACTAATATTAGAAAAAAGAATAATCGCTTTATAAAATTCTTATTCATTTTATGGCTCTGCTTTTAATGCTTTAATTAACGGAATAATTTTTTCGGTTAAATCTTTATAACTAACTGGGCCTATATGTTTATATCGAATAATGCCTTTTTTATCGATAAAGAATGTTTCCGGCACACCGTAAACACCGTAATCAAAACCCACCAAACCTTTTTGGTCTGTAACAACCAATCGATAAGGATTACCTAATTTGGCTAACCATGCTTTTGCTTGCGCGTTTGTATCTTTATAATCGAACCCAACAATGCTAACCAAATTTTGTTTAGCCAATTCATTTAATACTGGATGTTCAACTTGGCAGCCACTACACCATGATGCCCAAATATTTAATAACCAAACTTCTCCCTTTAACATTTCAGGACTAAAAGTCACATTCGGATCTTGCAAACGTGGTAATTCAAAAGCCGGAGCCGGTTTACCCACTAAAGGTGAAGGCACTCGACGAGGATCATTACTTAAGCCAACAAAAAGCAAAGCAACAAGTAATGCAAAAGCAATTAGTGGAAGAATAAATTTAAGCTTTAACATGATTACTTCGCCTTTCTGTAACGTTTATCCGTTGCAGCCAATAAACCACCGAAGCTCATAATAAGTGCACCTAGCCAAATCCAGCGAATAAAGGGTTTATGATATAAGCGCAACGCCCAACCACCATCTTTACCTCTTGGTTCACCCATGGCAACAAATAAGTCACGGGTAATACCGGCATCAATTGCGGCTTCTGTCATTGGGCTACGCTGAACAGTATATATACGCTTTTCAGGTTCCATCTTCGCAATAAAGTTACCATCTTGTGTCACGGTCACGTGACCACGATCACCTTGATAGTTAGGTCCGACAATTCTATTTGAACCTGCGAACTTAAAATCATATCCAGCTAGCGAATATGATTCACCTGGGGTTAACATTACATCTTTTTCAGTTGAATAAGCTGACGTTAACGTGACACCAATCGTAAATACTGCAATGCCAATATGTGCGATATGCATACCATAAATTGCTCGCGGTATGGTCTTTAAGCCTTGCCATGAAACCGCTTTATTCTTAAAGCGCAACATAAAGTGGTAACTCATATTCAATACAACCCACCATGCCAAGGTAATAGCGATAACCGAGCTTATTGTAAATGACGGCATCATCCATGTGCCTAGCAAGCCAAGTGCGAGACTAATGACAAAGTAAGTCAACAAATGTTTTTTCATACGTTGTAAGTTATCTTCTTTCCAACGAATTAAAACACCAATAGCCATTAATGCAACGAGCGGCACCATAATAGGAACAAACACACTATTAAAGTATGGAGGACCAACAGAAATTTTACCTAAGCTTAATGCATCAATCACTAAGGGGTATAAAGTACCCAATAAAATAGTTCCCGCGGCAACTACCAATAAAACATTATTTAAAAGTAATGCAGTTTCTTTCGAGATAAATTTAAATTTACTGGTCGATTTAATTGCCGGAGCACGCCATGCGTATAAAACAAGTGAACTACCTACCACCAAGATCAAGAAGATTAGAATAAATAAACCACGTTCAGGGTCACTTGCGAAAGAATGAACTGACGTTAAAACTCCTGAACGAACTAAGAAGGTTCCTAATAAACTAAGCGAGAAAGCAAAAACCGCAAGCAACACAGTCCATGCTTTAAACACACCGCGTTTTTCCGTTGCAGCCAATGAATGAATTAATGCAGTAGCAACTAACCAAGGCATAAAGGATGCATTTTCAACTGGATCCCAAAACCACCAGCCACCCCATCCAAGTTCGTAGTACGCCCACCAACTTCCCAGCGCAATACCTATTGTTAAAAACACCCAAGCAATACTTGTCCAAGGGCGAGACCAACGTGCCCATGCGGCATCAAGTCGTCCTGCCATCATTGCGGCAATCGCAAAAGCAAAGGCAACAGATAAACCCACATAACCCATATACAACATAGGAGGATGAATAATTAAACCAAAATCCTGTAACAATGGATTTAAATCACGTCCTTCTATTGGTACAGGAAAAATCCTCGTGAATGGATTTGAAGTCATTAAAATAAAAAGAATAAAACCAATACTAATAATACCCATAACGCCAAGTACACGAGCAATCATCACATCGGGAATTTTTATACTAAAAACACTAACCGCATATGTCCAAGTACCCAAGGTCAAAGCCCAAAGTAACAGTGACCCTTCATGTGCTCCCCAAACGGCGGAGATACGAAACTCAATCGGTAATTTGGTATTAGAATTTTGAGCAGCATATAAAACAGAAAAATCATTTTGAATAAACACATAGACTAAGCAAGCAAAAGAAACAGCCAAACTAATAAACTGTGCTTGTGCAGCGGGACGAGCAACACTAATCCATGCTGGAATGTTTTTAGCTGCGCCAATAAACGGGAGTGTAGATTGAATTAGCGCACAAACTAAGGCGACGACTAAAGCAAATTGACCAAATTCAGGTATCACATTTCTTTCCTTATGATAAATAAACGACTCAATAATAATGCTATTAAATCGAATTCGTCATTCCCGCGTAGGCGGGAATCTAGTTATTCCTAATGATGGTTAGGAAAAATAATAAATTTAAATATAGTTATCTAATGATAACTATCCGTTCTTTTCGTTTTAGCTAATAAATCGCATCACCAATCTATTTTTTATTTATCTCTTCTGGCTTTTTCTTTTTCATAGTTGCTGCAACTTCGGGCGGCATATAATTTTCATCATGCTTAGCTAAAACTTCTTCAGCAACAAAAACACCTTGTTCATTTAACTTACCACTGGCAATAATACCCTGTCCTTCGCGAAACAAGTCCGGCAAGATACCTGTGTATTTTACGGTTACGTTTTTCTCGTTATCGGTTAAATCAAAAGCGACATCAACACTGTCTACTGCTTTTTTTACACTACCCGCTACAACCATGCCGCCCATTCTAAACAAACGATCTTCAGGCGCCTTACCCGCTTGCACATCGGTCGGAGTAAAGAAAAACATTAAGTTTTCATTAAAGGCAACAAGTGCAAAATTGACCGCGACAGCTATACCGGCGATCATAGTGATAACTAAAATTAAACGACGTTTACGTAATGGATGCATAACAATTTCCTACTTCAATTTTTTTACGACTTAACTTAATAAATTATTTCTTTTCATTTTCTATAACACGACGAATACGTTTTTCTAATTGCCGTTTTTCACGCAATGGAGACATAATGCTCCAAATAAAAAAGACTAATGTAATACCATATGATGACCAGACATAAGGCGCATAACCACCCATATGTAAAAAATTAGTAATGGCTTCCATTATTTAACGTCCTCTTTAACATCTTTTTCTGCAAATAAATTTGCAACCCATTGGCTACGACGTTCACGCCACAATAAGTCATTTCTTGCACGTAATAAAACCACGACGCCATAAAAAAATTTAAAGGCAAAAGCCATTAAAATAAGGGGGACAAACATACGAATATCAATCGAAGGTTTGTCAAACTTAGTGACCGTTGGTCCTTGATGTAGGGTACTCCACCACTCAACGGAATAGTGAATGATAGGAATATTAACGACACCAACCAAAGCTAAAATAGCAACAGCGCGAGCTGCTTTTCGTTGATCTTCAATCGCACCATAAAGCGCAATAACACCTAAGTATAAAAACAGTAATAATAATTCCGAGGTTAAACGTGCGTCCCATACCCACCACGTGCCCCACATCGGTTTACCCCAAATCGATCCGGTAACCAATGCTAAGAAGGTAAAGACCGCACCAATGTGTGCACTATTAATCAACATAATTTCGGCTATCTTAATTCGCCAAATTAACGCCATCGCGCCACTAAACGCCATAACCATATAAACAAACAGAGACATCCAAGCGGCTGGGACATGGATATAAATAATTCGAAAACTATCGCCTTGCTGATAATCAGCCGGTGCTAGGACTAGGCCACCGAACAGACCCGTCGCAAATAAAATAATACATATCCCTGAAAACCACGGTAATAGCTTGGAACTTAAATGATAAAAATAAGGTGGTGAACCCAACTTATAAATAAACTTCATAATCATACGACTAACTCACACTCATTTTTAATGCCGATGATGCCGCCCACGGCGTTAAACTTAACGCTAATAATAACAATGCACTTAACATGGCAATAGGCGCAACAGTAGGAAAACCAGCGGCCGCCGCACCCACTGCCTGGCTTGCGAATATTAAAACAGGCACATACAACGGTAAAACAAGTAGCGACAATATCACACCGCCACGACGCAAACCAACAGTCAACGCAACCCCCACCGAACCAATGGCACTCAGTATCGGCGTACCAACAAGTAAAGTGATAAACAATGTTTCAATTCCATCAACCGATAACCCTAAAAATAATGCCAAAAATGGCCCTACTAAAACGACGGGCAAACCTGTAATCATCCAATGAGCAATGATCTTAGCGAGAATTAAAAGCGACATGGGTTGCGCGCTAATTAACATCTGCTCCAAAGAACCGTCTTCCATGTCGGTACGAAAAATTCTATCTAAACTTAATAACGCCGATAATAATGCAGCTATCCAAATAACACCCGGGGCAATTTTTTCCAAGATACTCATTTCGGCACCGACGCCTAACGGAAATAAAACAACCACCAATACAAAAAATAGTACCGGATTCATTAGCTCTGCACGGTGCCGAATAGCCAGCGTTAAATCACGCTGTAATATTATTAAAAAAGCTTGGAACATATTTCGTTACTCATACTACGCCACCAATGTTACGCCAAGCTCGATAAATTTAATCGCGTACAACGCACGTTTTTAATATTTACGGGTTGGTGAGAGGTGATCACCGCCAACCCGCCTCGTTCAATATGCGCTTGAATCGCACTTTCAATGAATGCGATACCTTTGGTATCTAAAGCGGTCAAAGGTTCATCTAAAATCCATAAAGAACTGTCATTGAGCAAACACCGGGCAAAGGCCAAACGCCGTCGTTGCCCTGCCGATAGATGAAACGCCAAGGTATCGTCTTTATCCTCTAGCCCAATACTCTTTAATATCTCGCCCAAAATCTGTTTGTCTGACACCTCATATATAGAGCGTGATAATACCATTGCCACCCGCAAATTCTCTAAAACGGTTAAATCTTGTTTTATACCATCGCTATGACCAAGGTAACTTAATTGCAAATGATAATCATATGCTGATTGCTGAATCGAGGTATCATCCCAATATACATCACCTTCATCAGCCTGCGTTAAGCCACACAATGCACGCAGTAATGTCGTTTTACCCGAACCATTCTCACCTTCAAGGTGCAGCACTTCTTTTGGTCGAAGTTCAAAACTAATATTTTGAAATAACCAACGATCTTGCTTTTCTATCGATAATTTTTTGACCGATAAAATTTTGCTGTTTGTATAGTCAGGCAATGATTTAAACATTTGAAAACTCTAAAAAATTCCTAAAATTGGCAAGAAGAGAGAATACACGCTTGGAAGCGATTAAATAAGTGAATATAGACAATACACTTCACAATATACGGTTATTTCCTTTTATTTTATCTCTTTTGACTCATATACTTAAGGACTTTGTGTTTAAAAATAGATTAAACACAATAACCCAGCCAAGATGTATGGATAATAATGGAAGCAGCGAGCCAAAGTTTAGATAAAAATAATTTAGAAAAAAATAAGCGCGTCTATAAACAAGACCATTCTATTTTATATACCGTTATTGTTTGCTCGATTATTTTATATTTTGGTTGGGAAACAAAAGAACAAACCACCCTCAGTCCAGAAGATGGTTGGGGATATGCTTTAGGCATAATCGGTGGTAGCTCAATGCTGATAGTGCTACTTTACCCCGTTCGCAAATACGTTAAATTCTTTAGACATTTGGGTGCCGTTAAATATTGGTTTCGTATCCATATGTTTTTAGGTGTATTTGGCCCATTGCTTGTCATATTCCATTCCAACTTTAACTTAGGCTCCGTTAATAGCAATATAGCGTTATTCAGCATGATTATTGTTGCACTAAGTGGACTTGTTGGTCGTTTTATTTATGTGAAAATTCATATTTCACTCTATGGCAAACAAGTTAGCATTAAAGAATTACGCGATGATTTAAAAAATGCGCGCGGTGTTTTAGGTAAAGATATTACGTTATCTGAAAAAGTTATTAACATATTAAAACGTTATGAAAAATCCATGTTAAAACATCGCCCCTTTATTCTTGGGGTAGTGCACTTACCGGTTAATGTAATCTACACAAAATGGATTTATTCAAAAATTATACGTGGCATCAAAAAAGGCATAAGAGCGCGAGCAATCGAAAAAAACTGGGATAGCACTTATCAACGTGAAATGATTCATGCCGTTGAAGATACACTCATGGTGTATACATCCACCATTCGAAAATTTTCAGAGTTAAAACTTTACGAACGTTTATTTTCAATTTGGCATATCGTTCATTTACCACTATTTATTATGCTCATTATCAGTGGCATAATTCACGTTATAGCCGTACACATGTATTAATCATGCAAACACTTCGTTTCTTTTTATTTTGTATTTTATGTGGCTTAGCCGTTAATAGCTCCGCCGATGTGTTAGAAACGTTACTCATGCCCGGTAAATTAATTAAAGGCCATGCAAAATACGAAGCAGATTGTAATAAATGCCACGTTTCATTTGAAAAGAAAAGCCAAACAAAAAAGTGTATTGCTTGCCATAAAAAAATTGCCAAAGATATTAAAACTCTCAGCGGCTACCACGGCAAAAATACTAAAATAAAACGTCAAGATTGCCAGTTATGTCACACCGATCATAAAGGGCGAAAGGCTGACGTTGTTAAACTCGACCAAGCTACTTTCGATCATCAATTTACAGATTTCCCACTTAAGGGAAATCATAAAAGTGTACGTTGCGAACAATGCCATAAAAAGTCTAAGCCTTATCGCGAAACCTCTAACCAGTGTTATAGCTGCCATAAAAAAGATAATTCACATAATAAACGCATTGGTAAAAAATACATTAAAAAATGCCAAACATGCCACCAAGAAAAAAATTGGTCTACGATTAAATTTAATCATAAAAAAACAAAATTTAAATTAACCGGCAAACATCAAAAAGTAGATTGCAGCACCTGTCATCCTAATGATCGTTATATAAAAACGCCTAAAACTTGTGTTTCATGCCATCGACTAGATGATGTGCATCGTGGAAACAATGGTAAAAAGTGCCAGAAATGTCATTCGACTCGTAGTTGGGAAAAATTAAAATTTGATCATGCAAAAGATACCGATTTCCCTCTAACTGGCAGACACAAAAAACTAATTTGTGTTAACTGTCATAAAAAAGACCCATACAAAGTTGAAATTAAATCAACTTGTATTTCATGCCATAAAAAAGATGATCGTCATCATGGGAAATTTAATACTCAATGTGAAAAATGTCATAAAACAACAACGTGGAAAAAGTTAAAGTTCAATCACGACAAAGACACTAAATATAAATTAAAAGGCAAGCATAAAACGGCGAGTTGTATTGGCTGCCATAAAGGTACGTTATATAAAACGAAGACACCAACTAAATGCATTAGTTGTCACAAAATAGATGATGTTCATCGTGGTGAAGAAGGTAAAAAATGTCAACGATGTCATAATGAAAGTGGCTGGAGTAAAAAAGTTCGCTTCGATCATGACTTAACTCGTCTCCCCTTAATTGGTTTACATGCGACAACACCTTGTGAAGAGTGCCATTTATCGAATACTTACAAAACAGCTAAGATAGCTTGCTTTAGTTGTCATGAACAAGACGATGTTCACGAACAAAAACTTGGTGAAAACTGTCATGCCTGCCATAACCCTAACGGCTGGAAGATTTGGCGTTTTGATCATGATAAGCAAACTGAATTTAAGCTAACAGGCAAACATAAGAAAGTATATTGCGAAGCTTGTCATACTAAATCAGTCAAGTTTATCGAAAGCACTCCTCGCACTTGTATTGCCTGCCATGCGGGTGATGATATACATGATCGGCAATTTGGTAAAAGATGTGATCGCTGTCATAGCACCAAATCTTTCAACGATCTACACTTTAGAAACTAGACAAAGTGACTTGGCTAGTTCTGTTCAAGTAAGAACCCACACAACTGACAAAAGGCAATGGATGCATGAGAGATTCAAAATTTTGGATACAACTTCGCGCGGGCTTTAAGCACCCTGCTAAATTTATCGCATTTGTCTGCATAACGCTGATGTTGTCTGCAAATCCTGCGACCGCAAAAAAAGCCAATTTTGATCACGACACAACCGGCTTTATATTATCCGGTTCACATCAACGTGTTTCCTGCGACACTTGTCATACTCGCGGTATCTTTAAAGGCACACCGAAACAATGTGGAGATTGTCATTCCCGGGTATCTCAAATAGGTGCCACAAAAAAACACGCTAACCATATTCAAAGCACGGATATCTGTGAAGATTGTCATACTGAAATTAGCTTTAGTAATGCAACCGTAGATCACAATAACGTTACCGGCTCTTGTGTTAATTGCCATAATGGTACAGCTGCAACTGGCAAAACAACAACCCACGTTACTAGTAGTAATACCTGTGATAATTGCCATTCAACTCGCGCATGGTCACCCGCTCGTTTTGATCATAGTGACGTGACTGGAGCATGTTCTACCTGCCACAATGGGGTAACCGCAACAGGTAAATCTGCGAGCCATATTCAAAGTTCGAATACTTGTGATGACTGCCATAATACAACAAGTTGGGAAGGCGCTCGCTTCGATCATAGCGAAATAACTGGCAATTGTGTCAGTTGCCACAATGGCGTAACGGCTACCGGTAAAACAACTAACCACGTTAAAAGTGATAACACTTGTGAAAGCTGCCACACCACTAACTCTTGGTCTGGTGCACGTTTTAGTCATGCAGGTATAACGGATAATTGTTCTAGTTGTCATAACGGCGTAACGGCTATCGGTAAATCAAGCAATCATCCGAGCACATCCAATATTTGTGAAGACTGCCACAATACAGCAACCTTCTCAGGTGCAAGTTTTAACCACGAGGGCGTGACGGGAAATTGTTTTAGCTGTCACAATGGCACCACAGCAACAGGTAAAACACCAAGCCACATAACGAGCAGTAACATTTGTGAAGATTGTCATACCGGTTTCAAAACATGGGAAGGCGCATCTTTTGAACACAGTGGAATCACCGGTGGCTGCTTTAGTTGCCATAATGGTGTAGCGGCAACAGGCAAATCGAGCAACCATCCAAACACATCAAATGCTTGTGAAGATTGCCACTCAACAAGAACTTGGGACGGAGCATCCTTTAGCCATGATGGCGTAACGGGAAATTGCTTTAGTTGCCACAACGGAGTAACCGCTATCGGTAAATCACCCGCGCATATAACGAGTAGTAATACTTGCGAAGATTGCCACAACAGTTTCAGCTCTTGGAGTGGAGCAGCATTCACTCACTCAGGCATCACTGCTGGCTGTTTCAGTTGCCATAATGGTGTAACTGCAACAGGTAAAAACCCAACTCATGTCCAAAGTAGTAATACTTGTGAAGATTGTCATAACAATTTCAGATCATGGACAGGCGCAAGCTTCAGCCATGACGGGGTTACACAACCTTGTGCAAACTGTCATTTAAACGACCGACCAGGTCCGCCGCATACTACTTCTACGCAATGTGAAACATGCCACAAACCAATAAGTTGGGCTAATGTCATCTTTGACCATAATACGGTCGCAACCGGTAGTTGTTTATCTTGCCATCGAGATGATAAAAGCCCAGGGCACTTTGGCACCACGTTGTCTTGTGATTCATGTCATGCAACGACATCATGGTTAACCACCGTACGTTATGATCATAGCTCTTCAAATTATCCTGGCAACCATAGTTCATCGGTAAAATGTATCGATTGCCACACATCCAATACATCAACCGCAACATGGACCAGCGCAGCCTATAAACCAGACTGTGCGGGTTGTCATGCAAGAGATTATAAAACGGGGCCACATAAAAAATATGAGAGCCCGGAAACTAAGTACAATGTTAGTGAATTGCGAGACTGCGCTGGAAGCTGCCATACTTATCAGAGTGCCGCTAACCCTACAATAACGAAATCACGTAATCGAGAACACTCAACAACTGGTGAGTTTTAGCTGGTACATTACATACAATAAAAAAGCCGTACCTTATGTTTAGTAGTAAAATCTTATTAAGTGCCGTTATTGTTTTCTCATTAACGGCACTTTCTTTTTTAGCCCATGCCAATGATGATCGATTTCTCGATTTTTATTCATTGAAATCTTACGATCGCGGATATATCTTAAAAATTCGCTTCAACGAATCTGTTTCTTATATAAATCACCATACTGAGAATGCTAAAAAAACAATTAAAATTAAAGTAAGACCTCTACTTATTCGCTTTATTCCTTTATCAACATTACATGTGAATGAAATTATTCGAGCCAAAAGTAATAATAATGCCAGCTTAGAATCTATACGACTAGAAAATATTGACCATAGTCCCGACACTGATATAAAAAATAATCAATTAGAGCTTACACTTGATTTTAATATTCCAGTTACCTTTAACATTACCCAAGATTCAGGCAGTAAAATAATAAGTATTTATTTGGATCAGGTTGGTCAATCAAAAAAATTCCAACAACAACGTTTAAAAGCCCCAAATTTAACAGCCGAAATTGAAAATAAATATTATTCGATTAACTTAATATCATCTCTTAATCCTATAAAATTAAATAATATCCCTAAAACCAAATTCTACCAAAAGCATAAAGTCTATCTTGCTGAAAATACAATAAATGGTAAACACTGGAATCGATTACGCCTAGGTTATTTTTCTAGTTGGAAAAAAGCAAAAATTGCATTAGCTCAAGTTAAAAAATCGTATCCTAAAGCATGGATTAGTAAGGTTAATGAGGAGAATTTGGCAATAGCAAAAAATTGGTTAGCACTAGATACTCTAGCTGCAGCTAAAGAAGAAAAAGAAAAACCTACGCGTAAAAAGTCCATAAAAAAAATCGATTCAAAAATAAATTCACCTGACAAAGATTTTATTATTGAAAGTAAATCTGATGATAAAAAAGTTCAGTTCTTAATGGAGAAAGCCCGTAACGCAATGATTGATGGCCAGTACGTTAACGCCATTCGTTATTACAAAAAAGCTTATCAAATTGCAAAGGGTGAGGAGAAAAAATTAGCCTTAGAATATCTTGGTCTGGCACGAGAACGTAACAACCAACTTGCACATGCAAAAGCCGCTTACCGTAAATATTTAAAAGATTATCCTATCGGTGAAGATTCAGAACGTGTTAAACAACGTCTCGAAGCCATACTCACCGCTCGTCTAAAACCTAAGAAGAGACGCAAACCTTCAAAAGAAAAACGATTTAAAAAGCCAGAATGGGAAACATTTGGCACCCTATTTCAGTTTTATCGGTACCAAGTTGATGACAGCGATCAAAACGGAAAAAATACTATTGATAACTCACTATCGACTAATCTTTCGGTGTCCACACGCCGAAGAAGTGAAGACTATGATATGCGTTTCCAGTTTGATGGAAGTCACTTATATAATGCCGTCAGTAGTTCCGATAAATCTAACTCACGGTTATCCAAGCTTTATGCCGATATCACATCTAAAAAGTCAGGATTGCACACACGCGTCGGCCGTCAAACAAGTCATAATTACGGTATATTAGGCCGATTCGATGGTATAATTTTAGACTATCCTCTTAGCAATAAATATAAAGCCACTCTTAGCTACGGATATCCAGTTAGAAGCAGTAAAGATAATAGTATTGATACTAGCACTCAATTCTATGGCCTTGGCTTAGATGTTACTGATCTAATAGCTAAATGGGATACAACGTTTTATGCCATCCAACAAACACGTAATGATATTTCTGATCGAGAAGCTGTTGGTATTGAAGCTCGTACAGTAACAAGAAACCATTCGGTATTTGCACTCTTAGACTATGACACCTCTTATTCAACCTTAAATACAGCAACAGTTATTACTAACTGGCTTTTTGGAACAACCGATGTTAGTACACTAAACTTAGTCCTTGATTACAGGCAATCGCCAACACTCAGTACTAGTAACGCATTAATAGATTCAGGCGTAAGTACTTTCGAAGAACTAATGGCTCTAAATAGTGAAGAGCAATTAAGAACAGATGCAGTGAATAATACCGCAACTTATAAAACAATTACGCTATCAGGCTCAACGCCCTTAAGTAAAAAGTACCAGTTAAATGGTGACATCACCTTATCGAACTTATCTGGCGTTGGCGCGACAGCTGGTACCGGCAACGAAACATCATATTCATTGCAGTTTATTGGTAATAACTTATTAACGGATAACGACGTGAGTATTGTTTCCGTCCGCATTTCTAACCGCAGTACCGCCGATACAACAACTTATGATTTAAATTCACGAATTATTCTAAACAAAGAATGGAGAATTCGACCTCGCCTTCGTCACGAAACTCAAACACAAAATACGGGCACCAATCGAACCATTATCAAACCTTCTATACGAGTTGATTATCGTATCAAACGTAATTTTAAATTCGAGCTTGATACAGGCTATGATTTTAAACGTATTGATGGAACAACAAATGATAAAGAAACTAGCTTCTATATTAACCTTGGTTATATTTACGACTTCTAACGACTAACAATAAAACTCTAGTTAAGAATACAAGATATTTATAAAATAAAACCTACCAACTAGAGACTAAAATAAACCAAGAAAAGAATCATTATTACTTTTTTCTAAAATAGCCGCCATCTCATGCTGCTGCGTACTCTTTGCAATCATTAAAGCTGTTTTGCGATCTTTATTACGAAGATTTACCTTAGCACCTTTTTTTAGTAGATAATCAACCACATCTAAATGACCATTTTGTACACTTTCGATTAAAGCTGTATTGCCGTAAATATTCTTAACATTTATCTTTGCCTTAAATGCTAATAAAATCTTTACAACCGCTAAATGCCCTTTATCTGCAGCCAATATTAAAGAAGTATTTCCTGTTTTACTTACCGATTCAATTTTAGCTTTACGTGTTAACAAGGTTTTAACAAGACTTGTATGCCCTGCTGCGGCTGCTTTTGCCAATAAGCTATATCCATCTTTATCTTTTTTCTCAATATCCGCACCAAAATCTAGAAGTTGTTTAAACACTCGATTATGCCCATACTGAACCGCATACCAAAGCGCAGTGTGACCCTCATTATCAGCAACATTAAGTTTTGCATTGTGTTTGCGTAAATACCTTAAAATATTTGAATGACCGTATCGAGCTGCAGACAGCAACGCATTCATTCCATTTTTTTGACGATGCTCTACCTTAGCCTTTTTATTTAACAACAACTTAATAGAAATAAGGTTGCCGCTTTGCGAAGCATATATTAGTGGGCTAATACCATGTTTTTGAACACGATTAGCGTTTGCACCATGCGATAAAAGTAATTTCACTGAATCATTATCACCTGATTTTGCCGCCCACATTAATGGCGTCATGCCATCATTTTCTATATTGGAAACACGTGCCTGTTTATTAACTAATAGTTTAATCGTTTTCTTATGCCCTTTTGATACAGCACAACTTAAAGCACTCACACCTTCTGAGTCTCTATAATTAATTTTTGTTTTTTTATCTTTTAACAAGCCTTGTACAATGGCTAGCTGTCCACGACATGATGCGTCAATCAATAGTGTTCTACCCTTCATTAAACTATTACTACGTTTTCTAATTTCTCTACTATCAGTAATTTTTGTAATCGTTCTTTTTTTATTTTTAGGTATTTTTGCGCCAGCAGCATTTAATAATTTAACGACCTTTTTTTTATCAGCAGCACTTGCCAACATCATTGCCGTTAAATTATTTTTGTTTTTTAATTTTATATTCGCTTTTTGTGATAACAGACGTTTAACAATAGCATGGTCACCGTTTTTAGAGGCCATCATTAGTGCTGTATAACCTTTATTATCTTTTGCATTTAGATGGCCTTTATTCTTAAGTAAAACATCGACACTTTTGTGCCTATGTCTCTGCACAGATAGCATCAATGCATTTTCATTATGATTATTTCTAAGATTGACTGAGGCACCTAATCGAATTAACGTCAGTAAGGATTTTACATGTCCCGCTTGAGCCGATAGCATGAGTGCGGTATTGCCTTGTGTATCGTGAGTATCTTTTTCAGCACCCTGCTCAATTAGACTTTTAATGGCAGCATAATCGTTGCGTCGAGCGGCAGTTAGAAAGGCCTCATTGAGTGACTCTACATCATCACCAGCAACCTCATGCATACCTTGTTCTTCTAATCGCTCTAATTGCGCCGCCGCTCTTAAATGGCCTTTTTCAGCAGCACTCTTAAACCACTTCAATGCACTAGACGAATTTTTTCTTACACCTACACCTTTAAGATACTGCATCCCCAAACTATATTGTGCTTTTGTGTGTCCATTACGCGCTGCTTGAAACATCCATTTTGTTGCTAACTTTAAATCTTTTTTTACCCCTCGACCACTTTTGAGTAGCACTCCACACTCATATGCTGCTTGTGCATTACCTTTTTTCGCTAAAGCAACATATATTTTCCAGGCTTTTTTGTAATCTTTTACACGAACAGCTTGGCGCGCATCATCAATACTCGCTGCAAGTAGTGTTGTGTTAAATATTCCAAGAACAAAAACTAAAACAAGACTAATAATAATTTTTTTATTTTTATGCTGTACCATGCTTAGTCTCAATTTGAATACCAATTTCTTTCAAAAACGGTGTTGGTAAGATACCCCCAGCACAAACAATAATACCATCATTACCTATTTCTATTTTTTCACCTTGTTGGTCTAATTCAACCCCATCAACTGTAATATTTTTAACTGTTGAACTCATAATAACTTTCATCTTCCCATCAGCAACATATTTCTCTATTTTTTTTCTGTTTTTTTCTTTAGCACGAGAAAACGATTCACTTCGATAAGAAATCGAAACTTTCGTACCCGCTTCATCAGCAATGCTATGTGCTGCTTCTAATGCACTATCACCACCACCAACTATGAGTACCCGTTTATTGATATATTGTTGAGGGTCAATAAGGTTGTAAACTACTTTGGATTGCTCTTCTCCTGGCACACCTAATTTTCTCGGTGTGCCTCGTCTACCTATTGATAGCAATATCGTTTTAACTTTGTAAGTTGCTTTTGCTGTTGTTAAATTAAAGCCGCTACCTGTCGATTCAATCTTTTCCATTTTCTCTTTGTAATTTATTTTTATCCCCGATTTTTTCTCAACTTCTTGCCATAAGCTTAACAGCTTCTCTTTGGTGGTTTCTTTAAAATTAACTTTACCAAAAATAGGAAGCACTATCGGCGCTGTCATTACGACCTTCCCACGAGGGAAATTAAATACCGTACCACCAAGAGAATCCTGCTCTAAAGTTAAGTACTTTAATTTCTTTTCTTTTGCTGACAACGTTGCCGCTAATCCAGCAGGTCCCGCACCAATTATAGCCACATCATAAGCATCTGAATCTCCAGCCTTAATAAACGAATGCTTCACCATTGCATCCATTGCCTGCTTACCTTGGGTGATTGCATTGCGAATTAAGCCCATGCCACCGAGCTCACCAGCTATAAATAATCCTGGTACATTAGTTTCGAAGCTTTCACTTACATTAGGAATGTCGATACCGCGTTTTTCTGTTCCAAATACCAATGTTATCGCATCAAATGGGCAGGCAAGTTTACATGCTCCGTGACCAATACACTTCGTTGGCTTTAACAACATTGCTTTACCCTTAATGAGCCCAAGAATTTCCCCTTCAGGACAGGCGTTCACACAGGCACCGCAACCAACACATAAACCATCGTTAATTATGGGATGTAATGAGGCGGGTTCAGTCAAACCCTCCTCGATTGTTGTCTTATAATTTTTCGAATTAGTCGCGGATTTTTTTAGAGAACGCAGCCAAAAATAAGCAATTACAATGGCAGGCAAAGAATAGGCGGTATAAGTGATTATTTCGAGGTCAGTCATGGTGTAAATATACAACTTTAGTGTGTCTTATATAATAGAATGAAAGCAACGTTAAGGCTGGATACCGGTTCACACTCTCAAGAATATTCAGGCATTAATAATCGACATCTAACCCTACGACCATCAACTCTGTGACCATTAACTTTGGCAATCTATTCTATAATATACTTCGTTAATGATAATTATTGAAAAAAACCTAAAAGTGCCAATTTCTTTGATCCTTATCAATATTAACAAACTCTAATATACCTATAATAGCGAGATTAACAACTTACTAGGCCAATATGACATACCGAAACTCAATAACAACCTTTTTACTTATAACTTTGCTCAGTTTAAGTTTTTTTACTAATGCTTCCGCTTCCGAGGCAGATGGAGAAAATCTTTACATACAACATTGTTCCGTATGCCATGGCGATAAAGGTGCCGGTGGTGTTGGGATACCACTTGATTTGGAATCATTCCAAAGCAGTATTAGTGATGACTACCTAGAAAAGACCATTAAATTTGGCCGCATTGGCCGAACAATGCCTGCTTTTGGCTCATTATCAGAAACTGAAATCAGTAACATTGTGAGTTATATCCGTAGTTTCTCAAATACAAAACCCATGACTTTCAACCCTACCACCGTAAATGGCAATATTGATCACGGTAAATCAATATATAAGGTGAAATGTGCAAGCTGCCACGGAGAGTCAGGTCAAGGTGGACATGGAACAGGCGTAACTTTCTCTCGCCCACGCGATTTAAGCATTATTGCTCCAGCATTAAACAATGCAGGCTTCTTAGCATCAGCTTCGGATGCCATGATCAAACATACTTTAATGGTTGGCCGTGCAAAAACGCCAATGAACTCTTATTTAAAACAAGGCTTAACTGAAAATGATATTAATGATGTCGTTGCCTATATACGAAGTTTTGAAAAAAACCAAACCGCCGTTTTTACTGATGAAAAACTCGACGCAGTTATCGTTGAAGAATCACCCTACTCACTTGAAAAAACACTCGATAACTTAAAGAAGGCTGTTATTGGGAAAAATTTTAGAATCATCCGTGAGCAAACATTAGATAATGGTCTCGCAGAAAAAGATAAAGAAAATAAGAAACAAATTATTCTTTATTTTTGCAATTTTAAATTTTTAAACGACTCACTTGCATTAGACCCACGTATTGGTTTGTTTTTGCCTTGTCGAATCACCGTCGTGCAACAAGGCGATAGTGTTAAACTCATGGCAATAAACCCACTTCGCTTAAGTAAAATATTTAACAATAGCGAGCTAGATGACGCCTGTAAAAGTATGACTGATCTTTATACCGATATTATTGAAGAAGCGACACTATAATGAAAAATAAAAATATAAAACGAATTTTATTGAGTCTTCTTGTTTTCATTAATATTCAAATAACCGTTAATGCCGACGAATTAATAATGGCTCGTTCAACAGAAGATTTTCCTGAAACTATGTTAATGCTACAAAATGTAATTAAAAAACAAGGTTATATACCTTCACGTGTACAGCGTGTTGATATAGGGTTAACAAAATCTGGTTATAAGACGGATAAGTACCGTGTTGTTTTTTTTGGTAAAACTGATGAAATAAAAAAAATTAGCGCACAACTTCCTGAGCTTATTCCTTACTTACCTCTTAAAATTTCAATCTTTGCAGAAGATGGCCAAACGATATTGGCTACGCTAGATCCAATGTCATTTGATAGAATGTATCCAAACTCAAAATTAACGCCGGTATTTAAACGTTGGGCTAGCGATATTGATGCCATGTTTAATGAAATACGACGGCCTAAATAAATTGAATAGCCTTGAGTCATTAACAATAATTTATATAAAACTGATTAACCAAGAATTTTTAATTGCATCACTGAATAAATTATTTATATCAATATTAGGATATTTCTCTGATATTTTTTCACACACATTAACAAAAAACTGTTCTTTATTAATTTCAGATAAGAAATAAAACTGCTCTAATGAAAGCCTGTCTATTTTTATATTATTATCATAATTAAAAACAAAATAGTGGAACCCACTATTCTCAATCTCAAACGTAGCTTTATCATCTTGTTGATGCACATTCCAAATTTCATCAATAGAATAATCCGAATAAATTAACGCACTCCCTTTTGGCAAACACATAATTAATTTTAGCTGTTCATCTTCATTAAGATTCGCAATATCGGCTAAATTATTAAATTGCAATTCTGTATTTGAAGAGATATTAATATCCCATTCTAAACTCGCTATATCTGCAAGGTATTCAACAGATTCTGCAGGCTTGAAATCATTAATAAAACTAGATAACTCAAAACCATAATCATTTAAGTCTTGTACTCGGCATGGGTAAGCATTGATATATTCGGATAACATTGCATTAAAAAATTCTTCACCAACTAACTCTTTCACGACTGGATAGGTTTCGGCTAAGGATTTTTTTAATCCACCATAGATGCTACCCCGATAGATAGATAAAATTTTCTCCGTCGTTTGAGTATCTGTTGATTGAATAAAAGCATAAGCACTATCAGCATGCTTCTTATTATAGATTCCGTTCATAAAACATTTTTGAAAATCATGCAGCATGATTTTTCACTTGCTGCATAATTATACCGGCTTTACTTGCTTCCATTTCTAACTCTTTAAACTCAGGTATATCATTATCCCATTCAATTAATGTAGCAACGTCACCAAATTGTTGTAATGCTTTTTCGTAAAGCGCCCACACAGGTTCATGTACTGCTTCGCCATGAGTATCTAATAAGTGAGTGCCCATATCTGTATACCCTGCAAGATGCATTTCTTTCACGCGCTCAATGGGTATATGTTTTAAATAAGCCATAGCGTTAACGCCGTGATTAACAGCGCTTACATAGATATTATTAATATCTAATAAAATGTCACAATCAGATTCTTCTGCCACTATTTTTAAAAATTCCCACTCTTGCATGGCCGAATCTTTAAATGTGACATAACTTGAAACATTTTCAATCATAATACGCCGTTCTAATATTTCTTGTGCTTGTTTAATTTGAGAAATTAACAAAGCTATAGCTTCGTCGGTATAAGGCATGGGTAAAAGGTCATGCGAGTGATAACCATTCACTGATGTCCAACATAAATGGTCTGACACATAAACTGGATTATATTTTTTAATTAACGATTTCAGTTTGGTTAAATAATCACTATTTAATTTTCCACCACCATCTGGTGTTGATGTACCTAAAGACATCCCTACACCATGAAAAGTTAGAGGGTAATGTTCAGCAGCCATGTCTAAATATGACAAAGATGAACCTGCGTCCATCATGTAGTTATCAATTAAAACCTCAAACCAAGGAATATTTGGTTTATGTTCTTCGATATATTTAAAATGCTCAGCGCGAAACCCCACGCCAACACCACTCACCGTATTTTTCTGAGTAGCATGGTGCGGGGAAACGATTCGCTTTTTCACATTATGATGCCCAGTGAGAACGTTCATAATAATCTGGCTTCAATATTACTTGTCCTTTTTAAAAATTGAACCGCCAGTAATCTTGTTACATGTTCCATTTGGTACATATAACCATTCGTCAGCCATATTGTCTTTTGACGCATTACCTGAACAACCATGACGACTATTACCGCAGTCATTTTTACCGGCCTTTACAATACCCGCACATTTTTCAAACCCTTTTTTCCCTGCAACGGCCTGCCCCGCACTGGCCAATAAACCCATCGCCACTATTCCCGCGATTGCACCGCTTACAACATGACTCTTTGTATTCGATTTTGAATTAAGATTACTCATTAGGAATTCCTCCATTAAATTTAATTTTTGTAACAACAAGATTGCTGTTACAGAAGAAGACCCTGACAATATGATAATCCTTACAATTTATTTTATTAATTTTAACTATACTCAAATAATTCCATCACATAATATAATTAGAATATAAATGTAATGATCTGACTGGCAAACCGGTCTACAAAGATATGATAATGGATAATAAACAACACATATTCGAAAACCTCGTCCACGCCTATTCTGCCGAGCTGTATCGTTTTGCTTTTTGGCAATGTAAAAACAAAGACTTAGCTGAAGACATGCTACAGGAATGTTTCTCACGTGCATGGAAAGCATTGCATAAGTTGGATGATGAAAACGCTGCTCGCGCCTGGTTATATACCATTTTAAGACGAGAAATTGCTCGTCACTTTGGTCGCAAAAGTAGCAACGAGCTATCGTTAGATACTCTTGAACTTGAAGTACTGCAACTTGATTCCATTACTCATAAGTACAATTGCTCTTTATCCGATGATTTAAATCTCCGTCAAGCTCTCGATAAAATACCCACTGATTATCGTGACGCACTTTTACTGCAAGTGCTAGGTGGTTATAGCTGTGAAGAAATTGCAGATATGTCTAACACTAAATCCGGCACTATCATGACACGTGTTTTTAGAGCACGACAAAAGTTACGCCAATTATTAACAGATGAAAAATCAAGCTCTGCAAATTCGCAGTAGTTATTTGTAGGAACAATGAAATGAACTGTATTGATGTACATAGAAAATTAACAACCATACCATCGACTCAAGATGAACTAATACTCGCTCACCTTGAGCACTGTACGGCTTGCGCTAACTTTGCAAAATCAATGAATGATTTTGATCAAACACTTCATACTGCGGCAAACGTTGATGTTCCTGATGGTCTTGCAGAACGTATATTGTTAAAACAAAGTTTTTCACAACAACATCAACAACGTGCTACACGTTTTAAACTGTATGCTATAGCAGCAAGTTTATTAATCGTTGCTACTTTAAGTTTAAATATAAATAATTTAAACTCTATTTTAAACAGCTCACTGTCTTTAGAAGATATCGCAATTAATCATGTAAGCGATGAGCGCCATCATTTAAACGATAGAGAAAATATACAATTAGCTAAACTCAATAGTGTATTACAACCGTTTAATATCGCGTTTAAAGATAAAATTGGCCGAATAAATTACGCTGGCACCTGCCCCATTCGTAATTCGCGCGGTGTACACATTGTTTTACAAAAAGAAAATGAAACCGCAACGTTACTTGTTATGCCTGGTGAATATGTTTCAAATCGAACCTCTCGAGTCAAAGGCGATTTTAAAACCGTTATTATCCCTACACAAAATGGCAGTATTGCTATTGTTACATCAATAAATAGTCAGGCTGACTTTGAGAAAAATATTGAAAATACCCTTAATCAGACGATTCAGTATATATAAATTGTAAACGTCCAAATACGACCTCGACCTAGCCGAAGCCGTCATTCCCGCCTACGCGGGAACGACAAGCCTCAACGGTGTATATGATACTCATATGGTTATGTTGTGCCGTAACCATAAATGCGCTAGATCTATAAAAAGATTGTAATTTCGCCCTCTTCTCATATTAGAGTTTGCTTATTCGAGCTATAATATGACATTGGTAACCTGTCAATATCGGTAATATACTCAGCTATGTCTAATCCCTTACAAAATCCCGTCTCACTTGTCGACCCACACGGTCGACTCATAAAGTACCTTCGTGTTTCGGTGACCGATCGATGCGACCTGCGTTGTAACTATTGCATACCAAAAGGTTTCAAAGATTTTCAAGAACCAGATGACTGGTTGAACTTTGACGAAATAGCGCGCATCGTTGCGGCCTTTGCCAGACTTGGTGCAACGCAAGTTCGACTCACTGGTGGCGAGCCGCTTGTTCGGAAACATTTTCCTCAACTAGCTAAAAAGCTAACAGCTATTCCTGAACTTACCGATTTATCATTAAGCACCAATGCAACTCGACTAGAAAAGCAAGCACAGGAATTAAAGCTGGCTGGCATTGAACGTATTAACGTGAGTCTTGATACTTTAAATCCAGAAAAATTTAAAGAGATAACCCAAGGTAAACTACAAAAAGTACTCGATGGTTTACAAGCAGCCAAAGAATCTGGCATTCACCCCATTAAAATTAATATGGTCATCATGAAAGGTGTCAATGATGACGAAGTTGAAGATATGGTTCAATATTGTATCAACAATGACTTTACGCTGCGTTTTATAGAAACAATGCCTATGGGTGATACAGGCCGAGAAGCCTCCAACCAGTACTTGAGTTTACAAACAGTAAAGGAACGGCTAACGGAAAAGTTTAACCTTATCCCTACACAGATGCGCGGTGCTGGCCCAGCTCGATATTATAATATTGCCAATACCAAGGTGAATATTGGCTTCATTACCCCCATTTCTCAACATTTTTGCGAGACCTGTAATCGTGTCCGTTTAACCGTCGATGGAACTTTATATCTTTGTTTGGGTCAAGAACATAGTTACCCATTGCGTGAGCTATTACGTGCAGGGTTGAGCGATGAAGAACTCGAACAACACATAATTAAAGCGATAGCGCTAAAGCCGGAGAACCATGAATTTTCAGAAGACCCAAGTAAACTCGTCCGATTTATGTCACAGACCGGTGGCTAAATTCTCTAATTATCTTTTCTTATTATTTAGTTTGTTTTTTTTGTTTAGCACTACTTCCTATGCAAAAGATGATAAAGGCAAAAGCTTAGGTGATATTCTTAAACTTAAAGAAGCGCCAACCGGTGTTGTTATCGAAATAGTCACATGGGATGGCGACAACCTTAACTGGGCATTACCTCGTGCCCAGGACCATATTAAACAATTACGTGAAACCTTTCCTAACTTGCCTGTTGCTATCGTTACACATGGCGCAGAACAATTTGCATTAACCAATGATTCAAAAGATGAGAATAAGAAAGTCCATAGCTTGGTTCAATCATTAGGTGACGCAGATGTGCAAGTACATGTATGCGAAACCTTTGCCGGCTGGCGCGGTTTAAGTGCAGATGATTTCCCTAGTTACGTCAATGTTGCTGCGGCAGGTCCAGCCCAAGTAAATGATTACTTAGCCTTAGGTTATGAACTTATTATTATTACGGAAGAATAAGCGCTTACAACATTAATTGATGTACCTGAGCCATTTCTCTTTTATAACTTTTAACGCAATTGCGGCCACGATTTTTTGCTTCATACATAGCAATATCGACATTGTGCAAGATTTTTTTAATATTTAAGTTTTCCGTTAAGACTTCACTATAAACACCAATGCTAACGGTTACATTAAGCAAACTATTACGCCAGACAATGTTTAAATTTTCAATCGCTTGACGAATTTGATTTGCACGAGATTTCGCAACACGTCCGTCACAATTTAATCGTAATACAAATTCATCTCCTGCATATCGCGCTACTACATCGCCTTTACGCATAAACGATTCTAACGTGCGTGCAATACTCGTTAATATTTCATCTCCGGCTGCATGTCCATAAGTATCGTTAACTGATTTAAAATTATCAATATCAAAAAGTAATAATGAAATATGATCCAGCTCGGGTCTTCCTCGAGTAATAACATCCGCTAAATCCATTTCAAAATAACGTCGATTCGACAGTGAAGTTAAAAAATCACTTTGTGCGGTCTCTTGTAATTTCTCATTCGCTATGCGTAATTGTTTTGTTGCTTGATTAACTTTTAAATGTAAGTCTGCATTCAACTCAGTGACTTCATCTCGTGTGTGTTGTAAACCACGCACTAAAGATTTTAAAGCGTAACCTAACTGTTTGGCTTCGCGTGGCTCATAATCTGCAGGGTATTCTATATCTCCTTTCAAATCGTTATCCAAAATTTGTTGGCTAGCATTTGCTAAACGATTTATCGGCCGTGTAATCCAACATGATATAAAATAACTCAATACAAGCGCGGCGAGTAACCCAATACCTCCCCAGGCATAATTTGAAAACATAAATTTATTAACTTGAGCTGTTACTTCAGATTTGGGCTGCGGAACCATAACACCCCACCCCGTTCCTTTAACCGATGCAAAACCTGCCACCATATCTTCTTTTATAAATGTAGAATAAAATTCGGTTACCCCTGTCTTACCCGCTTTCATTGCTTGAATAATTGGCCATTGACTCAAGTTTTTCATTTCTGCCATCCATTCTGGATTGGGATGCGCAATGACTCGACCGTTTTGATCAACAATCGCAGAGTGTCCTTTTATGCCAAACTTTATCCCTTGACGTAATTTTTCAATCACACTAATCCGTAATTCAGCAAGCAACACACCGGCTAATTTATTTTTAGTATTATAAATAGGTACGCCCATAATAATGCTGGGTTTTAAAGTAAAGGGGCTGGGTTTTATACCTGAAATAAATTGTCTTTCGGTTTGTCTTATAAAAAGATAACATTGCTCACCACTAAATTCTCGGGGAGTGATAGAAGCAAAATCATAATCAATGTCATTCGCTACTTTATAAGCAAGCATATCGCCAGCAGTACTCACAAAAGACAAACTTCCAAAACCACGCAATTTGCTGAATGTCTGATCAATATATTTTTGTAGTTGTTTTTTATCTGAGAGAAATGGCTTAATTGAATCCGACATTAAATTTAAGGTGTCGAAATGAGTATTCACATAAATTTCAATTGGGGAGGTAAGATTTTCTGCTAACAGCTGATGTTTCTCGTGAATCTCGCGCCAGCTGTTATCCCAGGCAGTTGAGTGTAAATGTATAGCGACCAAACTAATTGGTAAAATGGCAACAAGCACCATTCCTATTATTAATAACCGGTTCACCGGCTGAGACAATAAGCGCTGGAACATGACAGACCTCTCAAGCAAGCATCCAGAAAAGTGTGACGTACATCACACTTTTGTACTATACCGAGAAAGGTGGTCAAATAACAGCCAATATCACTCTGTAATTATTAAGACTAAAGAAATACATCATAACTTATTGATAATAATATCTTTTCATGAATTATCGATTGAGCAAGATGATAGCTATTACCAACAAACCAATTGCAAAGATTCGCTGTAAAAGGCTAGCAGGTAGCCTGTGAGCACAGCGAGCGCCTAACGGTGCAAACAATATACTAAACAGTCCAACGCCAAATAATGCCGGTAAATAGACAAAACCCACGCTATATTGAGGAAGAAGGCTGTTCCCCGACCCCGTCCACACAAAGGCAAGCGAACCGGAAATCGCAATAGGTAAGCCAAGCGCAGCTGAGGTTGCTATCGACTTTTGAATCGATAACCCTAGCCAACGCAGAAATGGCACGCTGAGTGTGCCACCCCCAATACCCACAATTGCAGAAACAGCACTTATAATAATCGCCGAAAAATTTAGTATTAACCTACCGGGTTGCGTCTGTCGAACAGTTTGAATATTTGCGTTACTCAAAAGTTTAACCGCAACCAATATTTCAAATAGAGCGAAAATAAAAAGTAAGCTATCTGAACGTAAACTCTTAGCAATCAATGCACCTAAAAGACCGCCGAGCAAAATCCCCAAGGTCATTTTTTTTACAAGTATCCACTGTACGGCGCCGTGTGCGTGATGGGCGCGCATCGATGAAAGGGACGTTAAAATAATCGCTGCTAAAGACGTACCAATAGCAATATGCATGCTTACCGTTGGATCGAAACCTTGAATAGCAAAACAGTACAACAATGCCGGCACGATAATAAGACCACCGCCTACACCAAACAGTCCTGCAAGAAATCCTGCAGCCATACCCGTTGTAGCGTAAAGAAATATTATAGACAGACTCAATTTAGCTTACTTACCGTATCCAAATTGTTTTTGCATTAACAAATTCTTTAATACCGTGATGCGATAACTCACGTCCAAAACCGGAGCGTTTAATACCACCAAAAGGCAGTCGTGAATCACTCTTTACAAAACCATTTACAAAACTACAACCCGCTTGTAATTTTAAAGCGACGGCTTCGCCATGTTTTGTGTCTTGCGTCCAAACACTACTACCTAGACCAAACACTGAGCTATTTGCTACTTCGACGGCTTCATCTGCATCTTTTACACGAATAACAATAGCAACGGGGCCAAAAAGTTCTTCAGTATAAGCACGCATACCTTTTTCAACTTTATCGAGAATAGACGCTTTATAATAAGCGCCGGCACAATCAATCGGCTCACAACCTGTTACAGCAACAGCACCCGCATTTATTGTGTCGACAACTTGTTCATGTAACTCGTCTCTCAAATCTTCACGCGCCATGGGTGCCAGTGTTATTGTTTCGTCCATCGGGTCGCCATGTTGTAATGCATCCACAGCGACTTTAAATTGCCTAACAAACTCATCGGCTATCTTATCAACCACAATAAAACGCTTAGCGGCAATACAGCTTTGCCCTGTATTTAAGTAGCGTGAAATAACGGCTTGAGAAACAGCCAAAGATAAATCTGCATCGCCTAAAACAATAAAGGCATCAGAACCGCCTAACTCTAAAACAGACTTTTTCAAAACATTGGCTGCCGTTGCAGCCACTTGCCGACCCGCGGGCTCACTCCCCGTTAGCGTTACCGCATGAATACGATCGTCCTCGATAACCTGTTTAACTTGAGAAGCACGAATCATTAAACTTTTAAACACGCCTGTTGGAGCACCGGCTTTTTCAAATACTTCTTCTATCGCTAATGCGCACTGCGGTACATTTGAGGCATGTTTTAAAACGCCTGTATTACCCGCAACCAAGGCCGGCGCTGCAAAACGAAACACTTGCCAGAAAGGAAAGTTCCAAGGCATAACGGCAAGCACCGTCCCTAAAGGTTGATGCGCAACATAACTCTTGCCTGCATCCGATTCAATGATTTCATTTGCTAAAAATTTCTCACCATTTTGTGCATAAAAATCACAAACGCCTGCACACTTCTCCACTTCAGCACGCGCATCATTGATTAACTTACCCATTTCTTCGGTAATAATGGCCGCATATTTATCTTTATTATCACGCAACACTTGCCCCGCTCGAGCAACAATTTCAGCTCGTTGACTCATTGGCATTTCCTGCCAAGCAGCGGTTGCGTTCGCCGTTTCTGTTAGTGCTTGTTCAATTTCGGCATCACCCCAAGATTGGATTGATTTTACCTTTTCACCCGTCGCGGGGTTAATCACATCAAAACTCATCGCTATTCCCTTATTAAATAAACTATTCATTAACTTGGCTATATAATAGTATAGCCTTGTTAATAAATAATTTAAGCAATGATTATCACAAATAAAAATGAGTATTAAAATTTACACTGTTGGCGGTTTTGTTCGCGACCAATTACTGAATATCCCAAGTAAGGATAAAGATTGGGTCGTGGTCGGCGCCACACCGGAACAAATGCAACAACAAGGCTATACTGCCGTTGGTAAAGACTTCCCTGTATTTTTACACCCAAAAACCAAACAAGAATATGCCCTCGCACGTACCGAACGGAAGACGTCGGCAGGATACACAGGCTTTCAATTTAATACTGACGTTAGCGTTACGCTTGAAGACGATTTGATTCGTCGTGATTTAACCATTAATGCTATTGCACAAGACGAAAGCGGTACCATTATCGATCCTTATAATGGTCGACAGGATATTAAAGATAAAATACTACGTCATGTATCTCCTGCGTTTATCGAAGATCCATTACGCGTATTACGTGTTGCTCGTTTTGCTGCACGCTTTGCACATTTAGGTTTTACGGTAGCTGATGAAACACTTGCCCTTATGCAAAAAATCACCGACTCAGGTGAAATTGCATCGCTTGTTGCTGAACGTGTTTGGCAAGAATTACACGCAACCCTAATCACAAAAAATCCAGAAGTCTTTTTTAAAGTATTGCGTGAATGTGGAGCCTTAAAGATCTTATTCCCTGAAATTGATTGTTTATTTGGCGTACCACAAACAAAAAAATACCACCCTGAGATTGATACCGGCATTCATACCCTAATGGTATTAGAACAAGCAGTTCTATTAAGTGATGATGCAGAAGTACGATTTGCCGCATTGGTGCATGATTTAGGAAAAGGTCTTACTCCAAAAGAGGAGTGGCCTCGACACATAAACCATGAACATCGAGGAATAGAACCGGTTAAACAATTATGTGATCGGTTTAAAGTTCCAAAAGCCTATCGTGAGCTTGCCTTAATCGTTACCGAATACCATTTAAACTATCACCGTATTGAAGAGTTGAAACCAGCAACGGTAATAAAGTATTTAAAACTCATGGATGCCTTTCGACGCCCTGAACGTTTTGAAAAATTCTTACTCGCCTGCGAAGCAGATTCGCGGGGACGCACTGGTTTAGAAACAAAAAATTTTAAACAGCCAAAAATATTCCGAGATTATTTTAAAGCTGCCAATGAGGTAGATTATTCTGAATTACAAAACCAGAACCTACAAGGCAAAGAGTTTGCTGACAAACTTACCCTGATTAGGGTTAAAGCTATTAAAGATTGTGCGTCTAGTAATACTCTCTAAACATATATTTACTTTCTTAAAAAAAGCCCAAGCTTTTATCTTTTAAAAATTTATTCAGATTCCTAAATAAATATAAATCGCTTTAAATAGTAAAAAAAATAATTTTATTCTAACATTATATTATTAGGTATTGAACTGCGAAATTTGCAAGTGTAATACTTAATTAAAATGTAAACTTTATTTTCTGAACATGTTTTTCACAATTCCGATGACAGCCATCAATCCACCACCACCAACAGCACCAGCTGCAACACTGCCAACAACACTAGCAAGACTTGAATCGCCTGTACTTGTGGCGACACCTAACATCCCTAATATCTGACCACCCAAGCCACCACCTAAAATTCCCACTAATGAGTTGCCTAGCGCACCCAGTGAAAACTTATTCATTAATGTTCCCGCAATATTACCTCCAACAGCACCACTGACTAACTGAATTATTAACGGTAACATTCCGTCCATCTCTATCTCCTAAAAATATTAAATAAAACAACTGACATTAACACAGTCTTATTCTGTATTCATTATGATGCAATGAATATAAAAGTTTGATTTAATAACTAACGACAGGAGTTAATTTTTTAGCCTGTTCAACCCAGCTCTCAATATTCTTCAAGCCAGGTGTTTTGCGTACTAGATTTTTTTTAGCATTAACTTCTTCAACCTTACTATGTAAATTTTCTGCATTACGATTACGTAATTCCTTAACCGTATCAACACCTGCCATCTCTAATAATTCTGAATACTGCGTTGAAATACCCGACACTCGACACAAGTCACATAAGTTAACCCACTTTAAAATTCGTCCGTGATCAACACCGGTTTGCTCAGCAATTGTCTTTCTACCTTTTGGATTTGCACCTTTCTCCAACAGCTTCTCAACACTAGCTATACCCGCTTCACGTAATTTTTTTCCAAACTTTGGCCCAATACCTTCGATGTCTTCTATTTTCATTTTATATTTCCCTGTTGTAAAAATTCTAATTTAATTGACTTACATACTTCATCATCTTTTTTTTTATTTGCATTCATAAAGGGCAATATTCGACTTAGCCCAGAAATAACCTGTAATTCGTTAATTGCTAGTTCTTTAGAAATGGCATGAATATCTATTTTTTCAAGTATCTCATCCTCATCTACTCCACAGACTCTACCTGCACAAAATAACTGAGAAACCGCCGTTGGAATAAAATTAATCGCCTGTCTTTCGGTAAAACCAGATGAAACTAAACTCGACAAGATTTCCGAGTATTTTTCATTTAAGACAGTTCCCATAAAATCCATAGCCATTTTTATTAACCCCAAAGAAATTATTATGTAAATATTGTATATATGGTCTAACTATAAGCTTCAATTGAACTAACTCAATACATATAAAGCACATTTAACAATCATTTATCATTTGAACGGTGGTTTTTATATCAAATAGAGGTCTTCAACTAGAAAGAAAAAAACGCATTATCTTTTCAAAGAAAGTTAGCGAACAAAGCTTTGTGAATTTTTTTGAGAGGATTATTTTTTCTATCTAGATTAATGCTTTCCGAAGAAGCTTATTACAATAATAACCAATTGTTTTATTATAACGTTTAACAAAATATGAACTGTTATATTTTTGTTAACTTTTAGACATAGGGTTATAGTATAAATATATCGAGAAATGCGCTAAACCGCTGATTAACATTTTATTCAGCATAGTTATGGAGCATCTATATTCTTCATATTTACTATTAAGGGTATTTCAAGAATTCGAAATACTTAAATTTCCTGACATTTTTTGGTGTTGTTTCTGTGGATATTTTGAGGCTTACAAAAACATTAGTATTAAAACAATACCCAAAACAAAGCGGTAAATTACAAATGGCATCATACCAACACGTTCAAGTAATTTTAAGAAAAAATGAATGCAAACATAAGCAACTAAACCAGATAAAAATACACCCAGTAAAATTTCTGTCCAATTAACAGCAGCATCCGCTTTAATTAATTGCAACGTTTTATAACTACCGGATGCCAGTATTGCGGGGATTGACAATAGAAAAGAGAATCGAGCAGCGGCAGAGCGTGTTAAGCCAAGCATTAATGCGGCGGTCATTGTAATACCTGACCGTGATGTACCCGGTATTAACGCAAAGGCTTGCGCAATACCAATAATTAAAATATCTTTTAAAGATAAACCGTGTTCATCACGCTCTTGCTTACCACGTGCATCGGCATACCAAAGTAAAAAACCAAAACCGATTGTCGTGGCGGCAATAACTAATGGTGAGCGTAATACCGTATCAATGACATCACTAAATAACAGCCCTGCAATACAAACAGGGATAGTTCCGATAATAACACCCCAGGCCAATGAGCTCTCTCCAACCTGTTTACGTTGAATGCATGACTGACTCCAATCAATCGTCATAGAGACTATTTCTTTTCTAAAATAAAACATAACTGCGGTTAACGTACCAACATGCACCGCAATATCAAAAGCAAGACCTTGATCTTGCCAACCGGTTACAACCGGCACTAATATTAAATGTGCTGAACTTGATATTGGTAAAAATTCGGAAAAGCCTTGAACTAAGGCCAAAACGATGATTTGAATTAAGGTCACTTTACTTCCTTTGTATAATTATAAAATGCATTATAAGTGATCGCGCATATCATTAAAATGAAAAGCATCTAAACTTACATGGCAATTTTTACTAAAACCTATCACTTTAATTATTTCACCCATTTCATATGGCATGGTTAATTTTTTTATTTTATTGGTTAATTCTATTTGTTCAACAATTTTATCTTGTTCAATGAACATAACGGCCTTTTCTTCTGCAAGTTGCGCAATACCTGCTCCAAACAAAAAATTAGATTGTGTTGTGTAACCAATTACATTCATACCACTTTCAATAGCACAATCGGCTAGTGCTGTAAAATCTACGTGTGCGGTTAAATCTTGTAAACCGGGATAGAGAAAAGGGTTATCATGGTGCCGATGTCGGTAAAAACAGGTTAACGTTCCGTTATTGCGTTGCTCGTGATAATACTCGTGCTGCGGGTAACCATAGTCTATTAAAAGAATGACACCGCTATTTAACTTTTCTGAAATACTCTTTAGCCAATCCTCAGCATTGAAATTTATTTCAGATTTAAATCCAAGGTTAAATTTAGTATTTTCAGATTCTACCTTTTGTAAGCGCTGACAAATACGCTGATAACTTGAATCATTATTATCTGAATTTAGACTATAGCTAGATCTAAATTCACCATCTTCAATTATCACGTGTTCAGTAGAGACTCCTTGTTTTTCTTTCTTAAAACGAACTACTGGCATAGCATCAAGTAATTCATTGGCTACTACAACCGCATTTAAATTATCAGGAATACTATCTAACCATTCAACACGCTCATATAGTTCAGCTACCGTCTGTTTAATATATTGTTGCTGCCGTAAGCGTAGATCTGCACTTAGCTCTAAAATATAATATTTTTCAGGTAGTTTATTTAACTGACTAAGATGCAGCAAAATATCGGCAGCCATTTTTCCGCTGCCCGCACCAACTTCTAAAATACAACACTCATCAATAGTATCCAATGCAGGTAAAATAGATTGAGCAATACTTTGAGAAAACAGTGAGGAAATTTCAGGTGCCGTTATAAAGTCTCCTTCTGCTCCAAGCTTCGTACTGCCGGCGCTGTAATAACCCAAACCCGGCTCATAGAGAACGGTTTGCATAAACTCAGTGAACGATATACTGCCTTTGTCTGTAATTTTATCGAATAAGCACTGACGAACTTTTTCACTATGTAGCGCAGCATCTTTATCAGGTACCGGTAACTCATTAACGGTATTACTTGGCTTTTGATTATGCTTGGATTCGGTCATATATCTTTACGCAACTTCAGGTTACAATAGGAGTATGTCGGAAACGGATTCTAACCAGAACACTCAAAACAAGGTAGCCTTAATTACCGGTGGTGCTCGCCGTATCGGGGCTGAAATCGCTTCGACATTGCATGAAAGTGGCTTCAACCTTGCGCTACATTACCGTAACTCCCGTTCTGATGCCCAAGCCTTACAGAAAAAACTCAATGAAAAACGCCCTGATTCTGTCACGCTTATTCAAGCCGATTTACACAATACAGCGGGCCTCAACACTTTAGTCAAAAGTACCGTCGACAATCTTGGTCGTTTAGATGTTTTGATTAATAACGCATCCAGTTTTTATCCCACTCCCATTGGAAAAGCCACTGAAGACAATTGGGATGACTTACTAGGCAGCAATTTAAAAGCACCATTTTTCTTAGCACAGGCAGCAGCTCCGGCATTAAAAAAATCCAACGGCTGTATTGTGAGTATTGTTGATATTCATTCTGAACGCCCATTAAAAGAACACCCAATTTACTGTATGGCAAAAGCGGGACTCGCGATGATGACAAAGTCTTTAGCTAAAGAACTTGGCCCGGAAGTAAGAGTCAATGGTGTTTCACCTGGCGCAATTTTATGGCCCGAAAATGAAATGGATCAACTAACGCAGCAGCGTATTGTTTCGCGCTCTTTTTTAAAACGTCAGGGTAGCGCTTCTGATATTGCACAAGCCGTTTTATTTTTAGTAGAAAAAGCCCCGTATGTAACAGGGCAGATTATTGCGGTGGATGGTGGACGATCTCTTAATAGTTAATCAATGAATAACTTTTTTTGATTCTAAAGGTTTTCTTCTCAATGATATTATCAAATCATTTTCGCTTGAAGATGGTGATAAATTTATTGGCCAGATTTTCCACAGTGTAGCACTATTTAATCGGGCAACATCGGCAAGCCAAGTAATAAGCTTAAGGATACTTAAATTTTAAACTGGCCCATCGATATATTCAGCTCTTCAGACAAACTCGAAAGCTCGGTACTTGCCATTTGAGTTGTTTGCGCGCCATCAGCGGTTTTTTCAGCGTGATGACTGATGCGAGTTATATTCTGATTAATTTCTTCGGCAACCGCATTTTGCTCTTCAGCCGCACTCGCTATCTGTGTATTCATCTCATTAATTTTAGCAACTGCTGCAGTAATGGATTCCAGTGACGTACCTGCCTCTGTTGTTTTCTCTACGGTTTTCTGTACCTGCTCACGCCCTTTATCCATCGCATGAACCGCTTTCTCTGCACCGGTTTGAAGATTATCAATAATTGATTTTATTTCAGTTGTTGACTCCTGGGTACGACTTGCTAAGGTTCGAACTTCATCGGCGACAACTGCAAAACCACGCCCTTGTTCACCTGCACGAGCGGCCTCAATCGCAGCATTAAGTGCCAACAAATTTGTTTGCTCGGCAATACCCTGAATCACATCTAAAACACTGCCAATACTTTCACTATCTGATCTTAACTGAGTAATAACCTTGGCAGCCTCTTCAATATCCTTTACAAGAACATGAATGGACTCAATAGAAGACGAAACAATCTGCCTACCTTCAAGAGCCCGTTCATCTGCATCATGTGTCGCACTAGCGGCATCCGTCGCATTACGTGCAACCTCACCTACCGTTGCTGCCATTTCATTAATGGCTGTTGCAACCTGATCTGTTTCAGATTGCTGTTGGTCAATAGAATACTTCGTCTCATCTGTAATAGTGGTTAGTTGCGTTGAAGATACACTTAGTTGTTGCGATGCTCCATCTACGCGGCTAATCGCATCATGAATTTTATCCAGAAACAAATTAAAGTATCGTCCAACTCGATCTATCGCATCCTTACTTTTCACCACAACACGTTTTGTTAAGTCTCCTTCACCTTCTGCAATATCTTTCATACTTTGTTCAAGAATTGCGAGTCGACTAACTACCATACAACGAAACATCCAGAATAATACTGCTACAGTAATTAATCCACAGACTGCCATTGATGTTAATAAGCTAAATGTCGAAACCGTTAATGCCTCGTCACCCGCATCGTGCAAACCTTGTTTATCCACTTTATATTGAATCGTAGCATTTTCATGTTGCTGATAAAGTCGATTAAAATTAAAACCGACAATTATCTTTCCAAGCTCAACGCCCTCATCCTCAATTTTCAATTCAACAAAGTTATCAGATGAGACTTTTCCTTTATCTCCTGAAGTAGCTAAAGCATTACCAGAGTTATCCAAAATGGTCACATAACTAATATCTTTATCCTGCCTAATCATCTCTGCATAAGTTGCCAATGCACTTAACTCAAACTCAGCAATAGCCGGAGGTGCAATTGCAGCAAGTAATTTTACTACGTTATTTACTTTGGCAACCTGTGCTTTCTTTTCGTTGGCTTTATTTTTCTCAAATAATGTCTGTACAGTTTTATCTGATGTTTCAAGCAACCCATTTATAGCCGCGGATTGTTGAGTATAAATAATAACCACCGATGCTAGAAACGTTAGCGTCATAACGAAAACGATAGATATCGTAAAACGACCCGTTATATCTAATTTAGTAAACGGCTTAAAAATAAACATAGGATTAAAGACCCCTAGCTTCGGTTTCATAATTATAATTCCTTTACAACAAAATCAAATTTGTCGCTTACCAATAATAAATGGCTTACTGATTAAAAGGTGGAAGATTCAACGATTTTAATGTATCGCTTAAACCATCTAGAGATAAAGCGTCAACGAAACCAACAATTTTTGCTTTTTTACTCGCAGGTGTCGTTGCTGACATTTTAAGAAGCGCTGCTTTAATTTTTGCTTTATCCGCTGCATTCGCACTTTTAGATGCACTCATACACCATTCAGGATATAAAATAGTAGAATGAACGTTGGAGAGACTATCTGATTGTTGGTCAATAATAGTAAAGTCACTCATACTTACTTTATTCTCTTTTGCCATCGATTCAAGTAAGCCCGACTTAACAAAGCCTGCATCAAATATTCCTGATTTAACGGCTAATACAATATCATCCTGTTTCTTTGCTTCTTTGAATACAGCAAAATCTTTATGTGGATTAATCCCCTTATCCTGTAAATGTTTTACCTGAAAAACATAAGCCGCGGCTGAACGTTTAAATTTGAAGGCCATAACTTTCTTACCTTTAAGGCTCTCAGCGGTTGTAACCCCATTACCTTTCTTGGCAAAAATAACACCGGCAAATTGATTTCCGGACTTTTTATTCATCGTAGCCAGCGTTTCAGCACCCAACTTATGCTTTAATGCGACAGCAAGTACTGGATTGGAAAGCATATAATCAACTCTTCCATTGGTTACCGCATCGACAGTTTCACCCGGTTTGAGCGGCACAATTTTTACCGCTGAGCCAACTTCGCTACTTAGATATTCGCCTAAATCGCCCCAACGTTTCATTGCCTTCAAAGCGCCACGAGGTGCCATAACGCCGACTTTAATCTCCGCTGCACTAACAAAACCTGAACCTAACAGTGATACTATAAAAGCACCAATTAAAATTATTCTTCTCATTTGTAACCTCGTCAATACTCTAGATTAATCACTAAAAGTTATTTTTCAGTAACGTGTGCTTTTGGAAATGTAATACTGATATCGACGCCAAAATAGGAAACTTGAGTTTAAAAACATCTAAATTTGTTTTTATTGGATATTTTTGGTCATGAATGCAGCAGATGATAGGGTTAGTTTAACGATGCCATTGAAGATGAAGTAGAAAAACAAGCCTCAGCCAATAAGAAAAATTCAATCCATCTGCATAAACAACGAAACTCGCCAAGAACTACATCAAGATCAAAAAATAGGTTGGCTGAAAAGAATAATTTAACTGCTACGACAATTCGATGGGGGTCATATTTTGATTTGTTTGCTCGAATTCAGCCCATATATTTGAAATAGATTTCTTCTCTACTGGGTGAACATAATCAGGAATAAGCTCAGCTAGAGGGCGTAAAACAAAAGCATATCGCGTTATCTCATCACGAGGAATGAGTATTGTTGCTGAATGGAATACCTCGCTATCATATAAGAGAAGATCCATATCTAATGTTCTAGGGGAAAATTTGGCGGTATTACGAGTACGACCTTGAGCTGCTTCAATTTCGTGTAACGATTCAACAAAATCGGGGATAGATTGTTCGGTTTCGACACCGACAACTAAATTTAGAAAATCATCACCATCAAAACCCACCGCGCTATTTTGATAAATGGTTGAAAGAGTTAATTTACCATAGCGAGCTTCTAAAGCGGTAAGTGCCGCACGAATATTCTTTTCTGCATCGACGTTACTTCCAATACTAATGTAAGCAAGTGCCATAACTTAGTTACCGACTACCACGCTCAATTAAAATACCCACATCACGTGCACCACGTAAAGCACCGGGTTTGTTCAACTTCAAGCGCACCCAAGGCACCCCAAAGTCATTACGTACCAACTCACAAACACGTTCAGCCAGTGTTTCCACAAGCTGAAATTCACTCGCTTCAACGTAGCTAATGATAGACTTAGTTAGTGTTTTATAATCAATCGTATCATCAATATGGTCAGAGGCCGCAGCTTTACTAATATCGGTCGCTAACTCTAAATCTAATACCACCGTTTGTTTAATTTGTCGTTCCCAATCAAAAATACCAATAACGGTCTCAATACTTAACTCACTAATAAATATAATATCTTGCATAATGCTGGAACCTGTAAAAATAATTGCCTGAATTGGAAATTTGAGTACGCAACTATACACTGCTAAGCCAAATCACACTATAATCTGCTCTTGTTTTTCGTTTGGATAATTAACTAATGCCTTTACTCGACATTTCACTCATTAGCTTGGCTTATTTACTTGGCTCAATCTCAACGGCGATTGTCGTGTGTAAGTTAATGCAATTGCCCGATCCACGGACACAAGGCTCAGGTAACCCAGGAGCGACCAATGTCCTTCGAGTCGGTGGTAAAATACCGGCTGCCATCACCTTATTTGGCGATATGCTCAAAGGCTTACTTCCCGTATTGGCTGCTCGTTATTTAGAGCTCAGTCTATTAGCCATTGCCCTTACCGGTACCGCTGCGTTTATAGGACACTTGTTTCCTATTTTCTTTGGCTTTAAAGGCGGTAAAGGTGTTGCGACATTACTTGGCGTACTCTTTGGATTTTCTTGGTGGGTAGGTTTAGCAACCGCAGCAACTTGGTTGATTATTGCCAAAGTTTTTAAGTTATCTTCTTTAGCCGCACTTATTGCAACGGCATTAGCACCGGTTTATTTATTCTTTTTATTACCCAATACGATGCCGCTAATATTGGCCACTATCCTCATGGTTATCATTTTATTTTGGCGCCATAAAAGCAATATTCAAAATATACTTTCTGGCAGTGAAAGTAGTATAGGAAAATCCTAAACTAACTATTTATAGAACGTTTATTTTTTGTCACAAGGCCGTTGAAAATAACAAGTCATTACACAAGTAATCGACGTTAACATCCAAAACAAAAAGAAGCCTATTGTATAACCACCCATTCTAGAAATTTCACCATAACCACTCACTTGCATAAGCAACTGTGGATCAAAATAGGCAAAAAATAAAATTGTCGCCACACCTGCAGTTAGAAATGAAGGCCACAGTACCGCTATCACTTTTTGTACGGCCGGTATTGGCTTCGCACCATTATTATTTTCCTCACTCACACGCTCCTCCTTTATTCTGCACTTAATTGAATGTTAATTATTTTATTTTTAATTTTTCCATTTAACTGCCAAACTTGATCCACGGGCAACAATCTTACGTACCAGATACCTTTCTCTAATAAAGAAACAACTTCATTATTCTTCTTGCTCTCATAAGTAGCGGCAAGTTGATTATTATAAATTTTTTGGTCTGCTTGAATGAGCACTAATGAGAAGTCTTTGCTTTTCTGTGTTGCATGGTGGAAATACAACGTTACAACTGGAGACAGTTTTAATTTACTATCTAACGCATTCATTTCCAATTGAAGCCGGTTATTTTCGGTTAATATTTTTGCCGACAATCCTGACTTCTTAGCAAATTCAATTTTTGATAAATTTCTATTAATCTGCATGGCTTCTTTATAGTAATCATCAACAACCATACTATCTTGGTTTTTCACTGCCAAAATTACAGTCGCAATACTCGCAACAACCGCAGTGGCTGGCAAAAAGATTAAAAACCATGGCCAAAATTGTTTATACCAACGAGTATTCATTGTATTTTGCATGAATTATTTAACCTCTCTTTATCTAACTAACGGGCCAATAAATCGACCTTTTTCTTCAACATGAATATCGGGGTTGGTTGTTGAAATTAAATCGAAATTTAAACTTTGTGATGTTTTCTTTAAGTGAATAGGATCAACTTGAATACTAATCGGCAAATCAAATACCTCACCACTTCGAACCGTTATTTCAGGTACTTTAGAAATAACTTTAATATTATCAATGCCCGTAATCGTTAATGTATATTCATGTGGAACAAGATCCATATTGATAACTTTAAGAGTGTAAATATTTTCAATTAAACCTTCATTCGTTTCACGATACAAAGCATTTCTATCACGAATAATATCCAGCTCTAAAGGCACTCGAAGAACCATGCTATAGATAAGTGCAGAAGTAATACCAACTAACAATAGAAAATAAATAATAATTCGCGGGCGTAATATCTTTGTTTTGATACCGTCTATTTGATTTAAGGTTGTGTATTGAACCAAGTTTTTTTCATAACCCATTTTATCCATTACCTGATTACATACATCAATACAGGCTGCACAACCTATACATTGATACTGCATACCTTTACGAATATCTATACCCGTTGGGCAAACCTGCACACACAAAGTGCAATCAACACAAGCACCTAGACCTGATGATTTGGGATCAGCATTTTTTTTACGCGAACCACGAGGCTCGCCACGTTTTTCATCATAAGATATTACCAATGTGTCGTTATCAAACATGGCACTTTGAAAGCGCGCATAAGGACACATGTAAATACAAACTTGCTCGCGCATCCACCCGGCATTGCCATAGGTAGCAAAGCCATAAAAGAAAACCCAAAAGGTTTCCCAAGGACCAAGAGTGAAATTAATAAAAGACACACCCAGTTCGAGTATAGGTGTGAAGTAGCCCACAAACGTAAAGCCTGTCCACAAAGATAAGAGCAACCATAAAGCATGTTTAATCGCTTTACGTGTCACTTTATTTTTTGATAAGGCACTTTTATCCAGTTTAATTTGTTGGTTACGACTGCCTTCAACTTTGCGTTCGATCCATAAAAATAATTCAGTCCAAACGGTTTGCGGGCAAGCGTAGCCACACCATAAACGACCGGCTAGTGCCGTAAAAAAGAAGAGAGACAATGCGGCAATAATGAGTAAAGCAGCAAGATAAATAAAATCTTGAGGCCAGAACGTAAGAGAAAAAATATAGAATTTACGCGCAGGCAAATCAAACAAAACTGCCTGATGACCGTCCCACTGTAACCACGGAACTAAATAGTAACCACCTAATAGGACGAACACTCCTAATACACGATAAGTCGCAAATAGGCCAGTTACTGCGCGTGGGTAAACTTTTTCATGTTTAGCAAAAGGCTCGTCGGATACGACTTCTTCTGTAACGTTGCGTTGACTCATTAAAGACCTGTTTAAATGATGTCATTCCCGCGAAGGCGGGAACTCAAAATGTTGAAATATAACGTACTGGATTCCCGCCTTCGCGGGAATGACAGCGAGATACTCTATTTTTTTCAGTATTCGCCGTACCCTGCCACTGTTAAAAGATATACATTAATTACTCAAACTATAAATATAGGCTGCAAGTAAATGAGACTTATCTTCACCTAGGAAATTTTTGTGCGCTGGCATCTGACCATTACGTCCTTCAACAATCGTCTTTTTAATGACTCCAAGAGAACCACCATACAACCAAACGTTATCCGTCAAATCGGCTGCGCCTAAAGCCGGATTACCCTTACCGGATGCTTGGTGGCACGCCGCACACATCATTTCAAATTTAGCTTTACCCGCTTTAGTTTTTGCCGCGTCTGTTGTTCGTCCGCTTAAACTCGCAACATAGGTAGCCACCTCATCAACACCAGCATCACCTAAGGCTGCGCCCATTGCAGGCATAATACCGCTACGGCCATTTAAAATAGAAGTTTTAATCGCTTCGGGTGTATTGCCATATAACGAGTCTTTATCTGTTAAGTTAGGAAAGCCTCGTGCACCTTTTGCATCTGAGCCATGACAGGTTGAGCAATAAGTTAAAAATAAACGTTGCCCCATTGCATTGGCTTTTTTGTCTTTCGCAAGTTCGATTATCGGTGTTGCAGCATATTTTGCAAACAAAGGACCATATTTTTTATTCGCATCAGCAACTTCTTCCTCATACTCCCCTATCTGAGACCAACCCAAGCTGCCTTCAAAGTTCCCTAACCCAGGATAAAGGTAAAGATATACAATTGAAAAAACCAGTGAAATATAAAACATCCACAACCACCAACGTGGCATGGGATTATTTAATTCTTCTAAGTTGCCATCCCAAACGTGACCAGTAACCGCACCTTCGGATGCATCTCCTTTGCGTTTTTTACTTGCCCACTTTATTAACCAAAAACAGCCTACAATGTTAAGCACTGTTAAAATAATAATGTAATTACTCCAGAAGCTACTCATGAATGATCTCCACTATTATGAATCTTATTATACGCTGTACTTTCTTTGTTTAGAGGTTTCGGTTGTTCCGGCTCATCAAAAGGTAAGTTAGCGGCTTCGTTAAAATCTTGTTTGCGATTTTTACTCCACGCCCAAAAATAAATGCCAATTAGCAAGGCAAACATAACGACTGAGAAAAAAGCACGTAAATCATTTAAGTCCATCATGTTCCTCCTACCGTCTTGTTTTAATGCTTGTACCAAGCACTTGTAAGTATGAAATTAAGGCATCCATTTCGGTTTTATCTTTTACTGCTTCGCTAGCACCATCAATTTCTGCTTGTGAATATGGAACACCTAAAAGTTTCATTGCGCTGATTTTTTTAGGCGTCATCGTAGAATCAATTTTGTTTTCTTCCAACCATGGGAAGCCAGGCATATTCGATTCGGGAACAACATCACGAGGATTGATCATATGCACACGATGCCAGTCATCACTATAACGCCCACCAACTCGTGCTAGATCAGGGCCCGTCCGCTTTGAACCCCATTGAAAAGGATGGTCGTAAACAGACTCACCCGCAACAGAGTAATGTCCATAACGTTCTGTCTCAGCTCTAAAGGGACGAATCATTTGTGAATGACAGCTGTAACAACCTTCACGTATATAAACGTCACGACCTTCTAATTGTAATGCTGTATACGGTTTCAGCCCTTTAACTGGCTCTGTGGTATCTTTCATAAAAAACAGTGGCACAATTTCAACCAGACCACCGATGCTTATCACTAAGATAACAAACAAGGCGAGCAGGCCTGCATTTGTTTCTATTTTTTCATGACTCATGATTGGCCTCCTGCAACCTTTGATTTAGCTAATGGCGATTCTGCATTTTCAAGATTAGGCTCTAAATCTCGAATCGGCGAACCGTCAATTGTTTTCCAAACGTTATAGGCCATTAACAGCATGCCACTAAAGAATAAGAAACCACCGAGTAACCTCACCATGTAATAGGGGTATGTCGCTTCTAAACTTTCGACAAAGCTATAGGTCAATGTGCCATCGTCATTCACTGCACGCCACATTAAACCTTGCATCACACCTGCAATCCACATCGCCGCGATATACAAAACAATACCCAGTGTTGAAATCCAAAAATGCATTTCAATAAACTTAATCGAATACATTTGCTGACGGCCAAATACTTTTGGAATTAAGAAGTACATTGCGCCAATCGATACAAGCGCAACCCAACCAAGCGCACCTGAATGTACGTGGCCTATTGTCCAATCGGTATAATGAGAAAGTGCGTTAACGGTTTTGATTGCCATCATCGGGCCTTCAAAAGTCGACATTCCATAAAACGATAACGAAACAACAAGGAATTTTAAAATAGGATCTTGGCGTAACTTATACCAAGCACCCGATAAGGTCATAATACCGTTAACCATCCCCCCCCAACTTGGCGCGAGTAAGATTAGCGAAAACACCATGCCAAGTGATTGAGCCCAATCAGGTAACGCAGTGTATTGAAGGTGATGTGGGCCAGCCCACATATAGGTTGAAACCAGTGCCCAGAAATGCACCACTGATAATCGATAAGAATAAACAGGTTTACCCACTTGCTTAGGAATAAAGTAATACATAATGCCTAAGAAGCCGGCTGTTAGAAAGAAACCAACTGCGTTATGTCCGTACCACCACTGAATCATCGCATCCATGGTGCCGGCATATACTGAATAAGATTTTGTCATTGAAATTGGAATCGCTGCGCTGTTTACAATATGTAAAACCGCAACCGTTAAAATAAACGCACCAAAGAACCAGTTAGCAACATAAATATGTTTTACTCGACGTTGCATTAACGTTCCAAAAAAGACAATCGCATAGGCAACCCAAACAACCGCAATTAGAATATCAATTGGCCATTCTAATTCCGCATATTCTTTTGATGTTGTAATGCCTAACGGTAAGGTAATGGCAGCTAAAACAATAATCAGCGTCCAACCCCAAAAAACAAAGGCTGCCAGTTTGTCACTAAACAATCTGACTTGGCATGTTCGCTGTACCACATAAAACGAAGTGGCCATTAAAGCCGAGCCACCAAAGGCAAAGATAACGGCATTAGTATGAAGAGGCCGTAGACGGCTGTAGGTTAAATAAGGGATATCAAAATTGAGTTGCGGCCAAACAAGTTGAGCGGCAATAATAACACCGACCAACATGCCAACAATGCCCCACACCACCGTCATTACCGTAAATTGCTGTACGACTTTGTAATTATATGTTTCAGGATTTGAATTTGTTGTCATTATTCTTTTCCATTTTTCGAGTAACAATATTATCTGGCAGCATGAAGCCGCCACGAATAAACCTGCGGAAGATAATGACTTAAAATGAAAAACAGAAAACTGATCTGGATCAGCTTCGTGATGAGTAATTTCGGTTGTTAGTTATAGAAAGGGAATTGTAACGAAAACGTCAATAAACCCTACACTTATAATGGGTTTATTGGCGTTTGAAAGTGCGTTTTATGCTTTTGTTTTGATTGAACTACTACTATCAGTATCCCTAACAACATCACCAACACAAGATTGAGCCTGAGTTTGCAGTGCATGCAAGTTAAGAATTTCTATATGTTTACGCTCAACCTGTAAAATTTTTGCTTCTTGAAACTGGGTAAACAAACGACTCACCGTTTCAACAGCTAAACCCAGCATATTCGCTATATCATTACGTGACATACTTAAATTAAATTCCTTAGCTGAGTGACCACGGTCACTATGTCGCTGAGACATCTCAACCAAAAAGTTGGCCAACCGCGCTTCTGCAGTCATTTTAGCTAGCTGAGTAATATGGCATTGCTCATGTTGTAACTCTTCGCTCATTAAGCTCATTAAATGGTGGCTTAAGCCAGGTACTTCTGCACTCAAATGTTCCAACTTATCGAAAGGAATTTCACAAACACTCGATGTTTCTAATGCTTTTGCATAACTACGATGTTGAGCGCCATGAATCGCATCCATCCCCATCAATTCACCAGACAGGTGAAAACCAATGACTTGCTCAGCAGAATCAGCAACGGGTGTATAAGATTTGAATGAGCCAGAGCGCACGGCAAAAAGTGATTTTAACTTATCGCCAGCATGATAAAGATAACTGCCTTTTTCAACGACTCTACGGCGCTTAATGATCGCTTCTAATTTGTCGATATCGCCCTCAGCTAAGCCCATAGGCAAACATAACTGATACAAGCTACAGCTTTTACACTTTGCGCGTAAATCATCGAGATTTATAACGGATTGTTTATGCATATTTCGCTGACCCAACCATATTTAGAATGTCTCTAATATACCCAATCTTTACCCATTTGAGAATCGATACATTATAAATAGTATAGGTAATTTTATTGCTCGCTCAAATACGGTATGCTTGCACACCATAAGCATTTCATTAAATAGGACAATATTATGCCAACGGGCAAAGCCGGTAACCGCACATCCACTATTGAGCGTAATACGTTGGAAACCCAAATTACCGTTAAAATCGATTTAGACGGAACGGGTAAAGCCAATTTTAACACTGGCGTGCCTTTTTTAGAGCACATGCTAGATCAAGTCGCTCGACATGGTTTATTCGACTTAGATATTCAAGCCAAAGGTGACTTACATATTGATGCTCACCACACCGTTGAAGATATTGGTATCACTCTCGGCCAAGCAATGAGTGCAGCTATTGGAGATAAAAAGGGCATCAAACGCTATGGCCATGCTTATGTGCCATTGGATGAGGCTTTATCACGCGTCGTTATCGACTTTTCAGGTCGTCCCGGAATGGAGTATAACGCTGACTACCCTCGCGGTATGATTGGTGCGTTTGATGTGGATTTAATCCACGAGTTTTTCCAAGGTTTTATTAACCACGCAAATGTCACCCTCCACATCGACTGCCTGAAAGGCAACAATGCACACCATATTGCTGAAACTATTTTTAAAGCCTTCGGCCGAGCAATGCGGATGGCACTAGAAAATGATACGCGTATGTCAGGCATGATGCCGTCAACTAAAGGTAGTTTATAAACTTCTTAGAGTACTTATCGTCTAAAATTTAAGATAAAATCTAACCAGATAAAGACTACAACCAGACAAAACTACAACCCGAAAAAACTACAAATAGATAAATACTATGAGTTGCGTTGCCGTTATTGATTATGGAATGGGAAACCTACATTCCGTTGCTAAAGCCCTTGAGCATGCTAGTGAGTCCCTGCAAACAGGCACCAAAGTTGTTGTCACCCACGACCACGATACTATTCTTGCCGCTGATCACGTGGTACTCCCTGGTGTGGGTGCAATCCGTGATTGCATGGGTGAAATTAACCGACTCGGCGTCGATAAAATCGTAAACGAAGTCATTGCTGCCGGCACGCCTTTTTTAGGTGTTTGTGTTGGCATGCAAGCCTTGCTCGAAGGTAGCGATGAAAATAATGGTACCGACTGTCTTGGTATCTTCAAAGGGCATGTACATGGCTTCGATGCTGAATTTAAAAAGCAATCCATTAGCGGGTTAAAAATTCCACATATGGGCTGGAATCAAGTACAACAAAAAATCGACCACCCCATGTGGCACAAAATTCCAAACGACGAACGTTTCTATTTTGTACATAGCTATTATACTCAAGTAGATGATAGCCAATATATTGCGGCAACTTGCGAATATGGATTTGAATTTTGCGTTAGTCTCGCCAAGGACAATATTTTTGCAACCCAATTTCACCCAGAAAAGTCTCAGCATGCCGGATTGCAACTCTATGCTAATTTCTTAAGCTGGAACGGAACGTTGTAATGCAAACAAATCACTTCTATTAATTTTATGATAAAAGAATAAAACGGAACGACCATGTTAATTATCCCTGCTATTGATCTTAAAGACGGAAAATGTGTGCGCCTACGCCAAGGCCGCATGGAAGATGAAACCATATTCTCAGATGACCCTGTTGCCGTGGCAGCCCAATGGGTAGAACAAGGTGCGCGACGACTTCACATTGTTGATCTCAACGGCGCTTTTGCAGGCGAGCCGGTGAATGCTGGCGTTGTGCATGAAATTGCAAAAGCCTTTCCCGACTTACCAATCCAAATTGGTGGCGGCATTCGTGATGAAGATACCATTCAAACCTACTTAAATGCAGGTGTACAGTACGTCATTATTGGCACCAAGGCAGTCAATCAGCCACATTTTATTAATGATATCTGTGCGGAATTCCCGGGCCATATTATTGTTGGACTTGATGCAAAAGATGGCAAAGTTGCCATTGATGGCTGGTCTAAATTATCAAAACACGACGTTATCGATATGGCGAAACACTTTGAAAACGATGGCGTTGTTTCTATCG
>Ga0316205_10000169_pt1 | contig 139014 bp, 135 predicted proteins | sample 3monthpyrite_MG_FD_204941 | JGI IMG/M metagenome (GOLD analysis project Ga0316205, IMG submission 204941) | Microbial mat bacterial communities from mineral coupon in-situ incubated in ocean water Damariscotta River, Maine, United States -... | ecosystem: Environmental > Aquatic > Marine >...
CTGCTGCCTCCCGTAGGAGTCTGGGCCGTGTCTCAGTCCCAGTGTTGCTGATCATCCTCTAAAACCAGCTATAGATCGTAGACTTGGTAGGCCATTACCCCACCAACTATCTAATCTAACGCGGGCCAATCCATCTCCGATAAATCTTTCCCCCGAAGGGCGTATAAGGTATTACTCACCGTTTCCAGTGGCTATTCCTTAGAGAAGGGTATGTTCCCACGCGTTACTAACCCGTCCGCCGCTCGCCCCGAAGGGTGCGCTCGACTTGCATGTGTTAGGCCTGCCGCCAGCGTTCGTTCTGAGCCAGGATCAAACTCTCAAGTTGAAATGTCATTGCTGACATGTCCTTGACGTTCGAACCTCTGCACATCGTCCCATTGTTCAAATGGGACAGTCTCTGTTTGTTGTGCTTCAGGTTTTCATAAGAAAACAAGAAACCGTCCAAACAGTGAAGCTGACACTGGATTATCGGGTTACCCCTACCAGCGCGATATACAGACGTTGATCCATCGAAACGAACCAAACCGCCCACATATCTCTTCAGTTACTATCAATTTCAAAGAGCGTAGAGACAAAAGTGACTGGATGCGCCCTAACTTCTTTGGCGCGCCCCGCCTCGATTACCTCTGATTTTATTCTTGCGTCTCGTCTCGGTCCGTTGCGTTTCCGCTGTGTCCCGCCCGTCTGGCGCCCCGTTGGTGCATCTCTGCGCCGCCGGTGAGGGGGGTTCTACGGTTAGTGCGGCATACCCGCAAGTGCTTTTTTGAAGAAAACGCGTTTTTTTCCAAAAAGACCTATTTTCCGTGCAAAAACATGGTTTTAGGCAATCATATTTCGCCGACGCCGGGTCATATCGACATAAAATTACCGACCCACACCAGATTGCGGCATGGTCTGAACGCTAGATGTAGGGTTATCCCCATATCTATCCCCAAGAGTCGGGAGACTCAGGCCCAAATCATCCGTGAATCAGGCGGCTGCCCTCATGGCGACTCAGGTGAATCACGGATTCGGGTCAGTCGATTCCGCGCCGCGCACCACTTTCAGGCCAATTTCAGGAATTTCCGGGACGACCCGCACCCGTCGAAGCGCCCGATTCCGCGCGGATCGTCCGTCAGGTGACCACTTTTCTCAGCAACACCGGCACGCGCAGCGCCAAAAGGCCCAGGATCACCGCCAAATACACCAACGGCTCCAGCTGAAACCCTTTGCGCAGCCAGATGAAGTGAAGCGCCGCCAGAATCGCAATCGGGTAGGTGAACAGGTGCAACCTGCGCCACGCAGCCCCCAGCGCACGCACGGATCTGTTGTTCGATGTCAGCGCCAGCGGGATCATCAGAACAAATGCCGCCATGCCGATGGTGATGTAGGGGCGCTTGAGGATGTCGGCCCAGACCCGGCCCGGCGATTGCACGTCCAGCACCGCCCAGACCAGCAGGTGCAACGCGACATAGGTAAAGGCAAGAACGCCCATCGTCCGGCGAAACCGGATCAGGTTCACCCCGGCAAAGCGGCGCAGCGGCGTGATGCACAATCCGATGATCAAAAGCTTCAGGGCGATCCCACCCAGTTCCTGTTCCAGCGCCCTGATCGGCTCGCGGCCCAGGCCCCCGGTCTGGCCCATATACAAAAGGACAGGCACCGGGATCAGGCACAGTATATATACCGCCCAGGTCGGAACCTTGCGCGCCACCCGATTGATCCGGTCCGTCAGCATCAGTAAAATTCGCGCAGGTCCATGCCATCATACAGGCTGGCCACCTCGTCCTCGTAGCCGTTGAACATCAGTGTCGGCTGACGCCCCGAGAACAGGCCGCCGCCGACAACCCGCTCTGTCGCCTGACTCCAGCGCGGGTGATCCACGTTCGGATTCACGTTGCTGTAAAACCCATACTCACGCCCCAGCGCCTTGTTCCATGCGGTGGGCGGTTCCTGATCGGTCAGCGTGATGCGTACAATCGACTTGATGGATTTGAACCCGTATTTCCACGGCACCACCAGACGCATCGGCGCGCCGTTCTGGTTCGGGATCGGTTTGTCATAGATGCCGGTCGCCATGATGGTCAGCGGATGCATCGCCTCGTCCAGACGCAGACCCTCGACATAGGGCCAGTCCAGAACGGGAAAGCGGACACCGGGCATCTCATCCCGGCGCAGCGCGGTTTCAAAGGCGACGTATTTCGCCCGCTCCTGCACCCCCGCCAGGGTCAGCAGATCGGCCAGTTCGAACCCGTTCCACGGAACCACCATCGACCACGCCTCGACACAGCGCAGGCGATAGATGCGTTCCTCGATGGTCATCGCCTCCATGATCTGCGCCATGGAATAGTCACCGGGATTGTCGACCATCCCGTCGATCACAACAGTCCATGGCGCGGTGGTCAGCGCATGGGCGTTGCGGGCCGGGTCGCCCTTGCCGGTGCCGAATTCGTAGTAGTTGTTATATTGTGTGATGTCCTCGTAGGAATTGGGAACCAGCGCATCGCCGTCCGCACGCGCCATACCCGCTGACCCGATCAGGCCCAGTCCCAACGCACCCCCGATCAACTGTCGGCGGTTGACATAGACGTCATGGGGCGTCGCATGATCACGGGTCAGATCGTTCTTCCAACGGTAGGCCATTCACATCTCTCCAACAGGAACATCGTTCTTGTCACATAGATCGCCACCCCGCGTGAGCAAAATAAGACCTGCTCACATGGTTGTCAGACACTGTAACCTTCGCCATCCACGCCCATCGGCAGTATTCTGCGCTTTGACATTGTTGTGAGTGGAAACGCGACAAGACCCCGGCTTAGCGAACGGACCCGCAAAATCAAGACATAGTGGGAAAAATTTCCACGTGATCCGAACGCGCCCCGCCAGCGTTTCCCTAACGATGCCGCAAGACGGATATCACCAACCCAAAAAACAGGAGACTCCTATGTTCCGCTCAACCATTCTCGCCACGACCATCGCCGTTGGCTTCGCCGCAACCGCCTTTGCAGGTGGCGACAAAAAGGACATCGTTGATACCGCCGTGGAAGCCGGTTCGTTCACCACCTTGGTCGCCGCCGTTAAAGCCGCAGGGCTGGTGGACACCTTGAAAAGCGAAGGACCCTTCACAGTCTTCGCCCCAACCGACGACGCCTTCGCAAAACTGCCCGAAGGCACGGTCGAAACCCTGCTGCTGCCCGAAAACAAGGACCAGCTGGTCGCCATCCTGACCTATCACGTGGTGGCGGGCAAAGTGATGTCGACCGACCTTTCCGACGACATGGAAGCGACAACAGTGCAGGGTGAATCGATCACCATCGACCTCGACGACGGAGTAAAGGTCGAAGAAGCATCCGTACTGACGGCTGACATCGAAACATCCAACGGTGTGATCCACGTGATCGACACCGTGATCATTCCCGGCGACAGCTAAATCCCGACCACAACGAACGGGGCCCCACCACAACGGGGCCCCCACCCTCCCGGCGGCACCGCGCGCGCCCACAACGCAATCCCCGGCAAGAACAGTCCGAAAGCCAAAGCCGTGTGCGAAAGGCGGGTATATCCATCGCCCTGCACCGGGCAAACGCCCCGCTCAGACCAGTTCCCGAACCCGGTTGCGCAGGATCGGCAGAACGTCATCCTCGAACCACGGGTTGGACTTGAGCCACCGATTGTTCCTGGGGCTTGGATGCGGCAACATCACATGGCTGGGCCACACCTGCGCCCACGATCTGACAGCCTCGGTGACACTGCGACCTGCATAGGCGGGCAAGTGCCAGTCGATTGCATAGCGCCCGATGATCAGGGTCAGCTCGACAGAGCTCAAAGCGTCCAACAACCGCTGTCGCCAGGCCGCTGCACATTCCGAGCGCGGCGGCAGGTCACCGCTTTTCCCGCTTCCCGGAAAGCAGAAACCCATGGGAAGGATGGCGACCTTTGATGCGTCATAGAACGTCTCGCGCCCGACCCCCAACCAGGCGCGCAGCCGGTCGCCGGACGGGTCGTCAAAGGGAATGCCCTTGCTATGGGTAATGCGACCCGGGGCTTGCCCGACAATCAACAGCCTGGCCGCTGGATCAACCTGCAGGATGGGGCGTGACCCCAGCGGCAGGTCAGCACATATGGCACAGGACCGAACGCTGTCCAAAAGGTCTGAAATCGGCGCTGTGTCGGTCAAACTGAACTCCGGCAGGCATGGGGCCGCTGGCTGACCGCGGCCCCGGGGTGGGTTGACGGAATGCGACAGACCAACGCGGCCTTGTTGCCGGGCTGACGCAGGCCGACACCGACCGAAACGCTCACCCCCGCAAACGTCATCTGTCTCCGCCTTTGCCGCGCGGATCTCAGCGTCACCTCCCCGGAATGTGACCCCGGCCATGACGCCAGATCGGTGTCGGCGTCGTCACTCGGCCGCCGTTGCATAGTCTTCCATCGGAGGACAGGTGCAAACCAGGTTCCGGTCGCCCCAGACATTGTCGACCCGATTGACCGGAGGCCAGTACTTGTCCACGCGGAATGCACCCGGCGGGAAACACCCGCTTTCGCGGCTATAGGGCCGATCCCAGTCCCGCACGAGGTCTTCCATCGTGTGCGGGGCATTTTTCAGCGGGTTGTTCTCGGCATCGACCTCCTTGTTTTCGATCTGTGCAATTTCGGCACGGATGGCCAGCATGGCATCGCAGAAACGATCAAGCTCCGCCTTGTTTTCGGATTCCGTCGGCTCGATCATCAGCGTCCCGGCAACGGGCCAACTCATTGTTGGTGCGTGAAACCCGCTGTCCATGAGACGTTTGGCAATGTCGTCAACGGTGACATTTGCGCTTTCCGCGAAGGGCCGCGTATCAATGATGCATTCGTGCGCCACGCGACCGGTCGGCCCTTTGTAAAGCACCTCAAATGCACCTTCGAGACGCTTGGCGATGTAGTTGGCATTCAGGATGGCCACGCGGGTTGCCTGCGTCAGCCCCTCGCCTCCCATCATCAGGCAATACGCCCATGAAATCGGCAACAGGGAAGGGGACCCGAAGGCCGCAGCCGAAACCGCACCCTCGCCGTCATTGGGATCACCGGGCAGGTACGGGATCAGATGCGCCTTGACGCCAATGGGGCCCATGCCGGGGCCACCGCCGCCATGCGGAATGCAGAACGTCTTGTGCAGGTTCAAATGGCTGACATCGCCGCCAAGATCACCGGGCCGCGACAGGCCCACCATCGCATTCATATTGGCACCGTCAATATAGACCTGCCCCCCATGTTCGTGGGTGATCCTGGTCACTTCGGTCACCGTTTCCTCGAACACGCCATGGGTCGACGGATAGGTGATCATGCAGCCGGCCAGATCGTCGGCATGCAACGCGGCCTTCGCGCGGAAATCCTCCAGATCTATGTCACCGTTTTCGTCGGATTTGACCGGGATCACGCTCCAGCCGACCATATGTGCCGATGCCGGATTGGTGCCATGTGCCGACATGGGAATCAGGCATTTGTTGCGGTGTCCCTGCCCGTTTGCGCGGTGAAAGCCCGCAATTGTCAAAAGCCCCGCATACTCTCCCTGCGCACCCGAGTTCGGCTGCATCGAGATCGCGTCATATCCGGTCACATCACACAGCTTTGCCGACAGGTCATCAATCATCTCGTGATAGCCCGCCGCCTGATCCTTCGGGCAATACGGGTGCAGCAACGAAAATTCCCGCCAGCTGACCGGCATCATCTCGGCCGCTGAATTGAGCTTCATCGTACAGGATCCCAACGGGATCATCGCACGATCAAGTGCCAGATCGCGGTCCGCAAGACGCCGCATGTACCGCATCATCTCGGTCTCGGACCGGTTCATGTGGAAAACGTCATGGGTCAGGAAATCGCTCGTGCGGATCAACTTGTCGGGCATGTGGTAATGGGGCGTGTAATCCTTGTCGGCACGCTCAATGCCAAACGCGCGCCAGACACGCTCGATGATGGCGGGCTGCGTGCGTTCGTCAAGGGTAATGCCGATCCGCGTCTCGCCCACGGCGCGCAGATTGATCCCCTCATCAACCGCCGATTTCATCACGGCGGATTGCAGCGGGCCAACGTCAACGGTGATCGTGTCAAAGAACCGCGCAGGCTGCACGACGAACCCGGCCTGCTTGAGACCTTCCGCCAAGCGCGCGGTCTTGCGATGGATACGTTGTGCAATCGCCTTCAACCCTTCGGGACCATGAAACACGGCATAAAAACCGGCCATCACGGCCAGCAGCGCCTGTGCCGTGCAAACGTTCGACGTCGCCTTCTCGCGACGGATATGCTGCTCGCGGGTTTGCAGCGACAGGCGATAGGCCCGGTTCCCGTGGCTGTCGATACTGACCCCCACGATCCGGCCCGGCATGTTCCGGGCATAGGACTGTTTGGTGGCCATATAGGCGGCATGGGGCCCGCCATAACCGATCGGCACGCCAAACCGTTGCGTCGATCCGACAGCAATATCCGCGCCCATGGCACCGGGTTCCTTCAACAGGGTCAGCGACAGGGGATCAGCGGCGATGATACCTATCGCCTTGTTCTCGTGCAGCGCACCAATGTCCTGAGTGAAATCCCGCAACTGGCCATGCGTGCCGGGAAATTGAAAGATCGCGCCAAAGATCGCGGTTGCATCCATGTCTTCGGGTTTGCCAACCGTGATGTCTATTCCCAAAGGTGCGGCGCGGGTCTTCATCACCGCGATATTCTGCGGATGACAGTTTTCGTCGATAAAGAATCCCTTGGTCTTCGACTTCGCGACCCGCTGCGCCATGGTCATGGCTTCGGCACATGCCGTCGCCTCATCCAGCAAGGATGCGTTCGCAATGTCCAGCCCGGTAAGATCGCTCACCATCGTCTGAAAGTTGAGCAGGGCCTCAAGCCGGCCCTGACTGATTTCAGGCTGATAGGGCGTATAGGCCGTGTACCATGCTGGATTTTCAAGAATGTTGCGCTGGATCGCCGGCGGCGTGACCGTCCCGTGATAGCCTTGCCCGATCAGCGACGTCAGAACCTTGTTCTTGGAGGCCGTGACCCGCATGTGGTGCAACAGTTCCCGCTCCGACTTGGCCTTGCCAAAGTCCAGCGGTACGCTCTGACGAATGTTTGGCGGCAGCGTATCGTCGATCAATTCACCAAGGTCTTTTGCCCCCACAACTTTCAACATGTCATCCATCTCGGCCGGTGACGGTCCGATATGACGGCGATTGGCAAAGTCGTAAGGCAGGTAATCTGTAGGGGTAAAAGTCATGCTGGAGTCCGATCAACCAATAAGTGCCAGATAGGCAGCTTCATCCATGTATTCATCCATCTGGGACGCGTCGCTGGCCTTGATCTTGAAAAACCAGCCCTCTCCCTGGGCGTCTTCATTGGCAAGCGCCGGATTGTCGGCGAGGGCTTCGTTGACCTCCACGATCTCTCCGTCCAGCGGGGCCAGAATGTCCGACGCCGCCTTCACCGATTCAATGACCACAACCTCGTCCGTCTTGGCGACCGTCGTGCCGACATCGGGCAACTCGACAAAGACGATATCCCCCAACTGGCTTGTTGCATGTTCGGTGATGCCCACCACAATAACGTCGCCTTCGGGCCGCAGCCATTCGTGATCTTCCGTGAATTTCATTTCCCTATCCTTCACTTGGTTCGTTTGAAGTTTGCTGGCACGAACGGCAGTTTCGTCACCGTCAGTGGCTGGCGTTTGCCGCGCAACTCGCCAAAGACAACCGTGCCGGGCGTGGCCTGCCCGATCGCGATATAGCCCATCGCAACCGGTCCGCCGACCGTGGGGCCAAATCCACCCGAGGTTATCTTTCCGATGGGCGTCGTGCTCGTCTCGCTGGCGAATACCTGAACGCCCTCGCGCATCGGGGCACGACCGTCAGGTTGCAGCCCGACCCGCTTGCGCGCCGCTCCGTGGGCAAGTTCGGACGCAATCGTCGCGGCCCCCGGATACCCACCGGCGCGTGCGCCACCGGGGCGACGCACCTTTTGAATGGCCCATGTCAAATCCGCCTGTACCGGCGTGCTCTGCGCATCAATATCATGACCATAAAGGCACAATCCGCCCTCCAGCCGCAGCGAATCCCGCGCACCCAGACCGATGGGTTCGACGTCGTCATGCGCCAGCAGCGCGCGCGCCAAAGGCTCGGCATGGGAATTGGGAACAGATATCTCGAAACCGTCTTCTCCGGTATACCCGGATCGGGACACCCAGCACTCCGCACCGCACATCTCCAGCGTGGCGACATCCATAAAGGCCATCTTTTCCACGCCCGGATCCAGCCCCGCCAGCACCGTTTCAGCGGCGGGACCCTGCAGTGCCAAAAGGGCGCGGTCCCCGATTGTCTCGACTGTCACATCCTTGCCCAGACCGGATGACATATGCGCGATGTCCGCGTCCTTGCAGGCGGCGTTGACAACGACAAACAGATGATCGCCCCGGTTGGCAACCATCAGATCATCGCGAATGCCGCCCGCGTCATTGGTAAAGAACGCATAGCGCTGACGACCCCCGGCAAGCCCGATGACATCAACCGGCACAAGCGTCTCGAAGGCGGCGGCAACATCGGCACCGCGCAAGATCACCTGCCCCATGTGGCTGACATCGAACAGACCCGCCTTGGCGCGTGTGTGCAGGTGTTCCTTCAGCACACCAAGGGGATACTGGACGGGCATGTCATATCCGGCAAATGGCACCATTTTCGCCCCCAACGAGACATGGAGGTCAAATAACGGGGTCTTCAACATGTCCAGAGACATAAATCCGGCCTTTTCTGCTTGCAGCCGAATCTCTTGATAAAGATCAAACGGCACCACATGAAGGCGCAGATGCTCCGCGCCCGTGATGCCCCCTCTGTCCTTTGGCCTGAGATCGTTATCCCTTCGGCGGGTCTTGCGACCACTCTCCAGAGTCTATGCTGACACAACGGTCCTTTTGCCTGAGAGTTTCCGGGGCGGTTGCTCCTTCGGCACTGGCTTGATGCCAGTTCTCCCACTGTGTCAGATATTCTGGTAGGCGATGTGGGCGCATATTGCAACGGATTTTGCGGGCCTGTGCGGTCGCGTTTGGGAAAATATCGTTCAATAATAATGCGTTATGCAGGTTTTCAGGGGCTGGTCAGCTCTGCTTTTTTGGGCTGGGGTGCCGCAGGGTCAGGTATCATACCGCGTCAGGCCATTACCCGCCTCTGCAAGCCATCGAAGCCTTTAGGGGTCGGGGATGTCCCGGCGTGGGACACCCCCTTTGGCCGCCCGCATAGGGGGCCATTTGTCAGTGGACGACAGCATCGTCCGGGCGGGGCCGGTTGGTTCCGGAAATCCGGTCCCCGATGATCAGCCCCTCGGGCCCGACAGACACTTCGATGGTATCGCCGTCCTTCACATCCCCGGCCAGCAGCATCTCTGCCAGCGGGTTCTGAAGCGACGACTGGATCACCCGTTTCAGCGGCCGCGCCCCAAAGACCGGGTCATACCCCTCATCCGCCAGCCACGTCCGCGCGCCCTCGTCCAGCGACAGCGTGATCTTCCGCGCCGCCAACCGTTTCAAAAGCCGCGCCATCTGGATGGTCACGATCCCGTCCATGTCTTCCCGTGCCAGCCGATCAAAGATGATCGTCTCGTCCAGACGGTTCAGGAATTCAGGCCGGAAATGGCTGCGCACCGCATCCATCACATCCCGCCGCGCCGCGCTCGCATCCGCGCCATCCGGCAACTGGCTGAGCGCCTGCGTTCCAAGGTTGGACGTCAGGATAATGAGCGTCTGCTTGAAATCCACAGTCCGCCCCTGCCCGTCCGTCAGCACGCCGTCGTCCAGAACCTGCAACAGCACGTTGAACACGTCCGGGTGCGCCTTTTCGACCTCGTCAAACAGCACCACCTGATAGGGCCTGCGCCGCACCGCCTCGGTCAGCACACCGCCTTCGTCATACCCGACATAGCCCGGAGGCGCACCGATCAGCCGCGCAACCGCGTGCTTTTCCATGAACTCGGACATATCGACCCGCACCATCGCGTGATCGTCATCAAAGAGATACTCCGCCAACGCTTTGGTCAGCTCGGTCTTGCCCACACCGGTCGGCCCAAGGAACAGGAACGAACCCAGGGGCCGGTTTTCATCGTTAAGCCCCGCACGGGCGCGGCGCACAGCATTGGCGACGGCACGCACGGCACTGTTCTGGCCGATGACGCGGGCATGCAGCTGATCCTCCATGCGCAACAGCTTGTCACGTTCCCCTTCGAGCATCTTGGATGTCGGGATTCCCGTCCAGCGCTCGACAACGCTCGCGATCTGTTCGGGACGCACGGCCTCGGCAACCATGGCGTCGGATTCGGCGCCTTCGGCCTCATCCAGTTTGCGCTCCAGCTCGGGGATGACGCCATATGACAGCTCTCCGGCCTTGCCGAGGTTGCCTTCGCGCTTTGCGATGTCGAGGGCCGCACGCGCGTGATCCAGCTGTTCCTTGAGATCACGTGCCGAGGCCAGCTTGTCCCGCTCCGCCTGCCACTGCGCGGTCATTTCCGAACTGCGCTCCTGCAATTCGGCCAGATCCTTTTCCAGCGTCTCAAGACGGTCTTTCGAGGCGGTGTCGTCCTCCAGCCGCAACGCCTCGGCCTCGATCTGCAACTGCAGAATCTGACGGTCCAGCGCGTCCAGTTCCTCGGGCTTGGAATCCACCTCCATCCGCAGACGGCTTGCCGCCTCGTCCATCAGGTCGATGGCCTTGTCCGGCAGGAAACGGTCAGTGATATAGCGATGGCTCAGCGTCGCCGCCGTCACCAGCGCGCTGTCGGATATCCGCACACCATGGTGCAGCTCGTATTTTTCCTTGATGCCGCGCAGGATGCTGACGGTGTCTTCGACGGTCGGTTCCTCGATCATCACCGGCTGGAACCGGCGGGCCAGCGCCGCGTCCTTTTCCACGTATTTGCGGTATTCATTGAGGGTCGTCGCGCCAACGCAGTGCAACTCCCCCCGCGCAAGGGCGGGCTTGATCAAATTGGCCGCATCCATCGCCCCTTCGGAGGCACCTGCACCGACAAGCGTGTGCATTTCGTCAATGAACAGGATGATTTCACCCGCAGCGTCCGTGACTTCGTTCAGAACCGCCTTCAGGCGCTCTTCGAACTCGCCGCGATATTTCGCACCGGCAATCAGCGCGCCCATGTCCAGCGCCAACAGCCGTTTGTTGCGCAGGGATTCAGGGACGTCACCGTTCACGATACGCAGCGCAAGGCCCTCGGCAATCGCGGTCTTGCCGACGCCGGGTTCCCCGATCAGCACCGGGTTGTTCTTGGTCCGGCGGCTCAGCACCTGCATGGCGCGGCGGATTTCCTCGTCCCGGCCGATGATGGGGTCGATCTTGCCGGCCTCGGCCCGCTCGGTCAGGTCCATGGCGTATTTCTTCAGCGCGTCGTACCCTTCCTCCGCACTCGCCGTGTCGGCGGTGCGGCCCTTGCGGATATCGTTGATGGCGGAATTGAGGGCCTGCGGGTTTACCTTGCCCGCCTCCAGCGCGTCCTTGGCGCCGGATTTCACCATGCCAAGTGCCATCAGCAGACGTTCGACAGGGACAAAACTGTCGCCCGCCTTCTTGGCCAGCGCTTCGGCCTCGGCCAATACCTTGCCGGTCGACTGGTCCAGATAGACCTGAGCGGCATCGCCCGTCACTTTGGGTATCTTGGCCAGCACCTGATCGACATGGGCCAGCACGCGACCCGGTTCACCACCCGCGCGGGTGATCAGATTGGCCGCCAGCCCCTGATCGTCATCCATCAGGGCCTTCAGCAGATGTTCGGGGGTCAGGCGTTGGTGGCTGTCGCGCATTGCGATGGTCTGTGCGGCCTGCACGAACCCGCGCGACCGTTCCGTGAACTTGCTCAAGTCCATGGTGTCTCTCCTTATATACAGCGCCCTTTTGTCCCGCGCCCTCAAGGAGGCACGCCGAAAATATGGGCCTACACGAGGTAAGATGGGTGCAGCACAAAGCGGTCGCAAGTCCCGCATTGGCGCAATTTCAAACCAATCGCCGCCGTCGCATCGCACAGCGGCCACCGTACCAGGGCGGATGCTGCTTCAGTTATCCCAAAGGTAATTCCCTGCTAAATCAACGTATTACGGCGGTTTTTCGCCGATACGCACGTCCTGATGCGCTGCATACCCACGGATCAAGAGAGGCTGAAAAGGGTAAATTTTTCAATAATTTAGATGTATCGCCCCGCAAAATGCCATCTCCGACCCACGGATTCGTGACCGAGCCTCACACGGCCCGCATCTTTAAAACCAAACGGAAGCGTCCACATAGTTATCCACAAGGCAGTCATAAAAAACAGGTGTCAAAATGCAGACCATTCCGTTGCAACTCAGCGATGTGATCTACAACCCGGCCAACCAGACATTCCAAGCACTTGTCTCGGTTCATGACGCATCCGGCGCGCGCCGTTACGCATGCGAGATTGATGCGCCCATCGACATGGAATTCGAAGACGCCGCCAGTGGCCTCAGCAGGCAGGCACTGCGCCGCCACGATCGCGGACAAAGTGACTCGGTGATCGAAATCACCGCCCCGCCGCCCCGTACGGGGCACCGCGACGGGGCACTGCATCCGGCCCGCCAGTCAACACCGCAACACCACGCGCGCGCCGCCTGACGCAATATCTCTGCCGCGCCGGACCGCCCATTTGCCCCCTCCCCCGCAAAGGGCGCCCGCGACAGAGCAATCCAGAGGCCGATGCACACCGCAAACCGCCTCTGAAGGAGACGCCCGAATGCTGCCCCCGGCATTCGGGCGTTTTCGTTTGTGGATTTTGCACCGCGCCTGCCGTATGACCCGATCAAACCGGGCAAAAGGGGCAGGACACGTGGCAGATAGCAGATTGATTGTGGCGATGGATGTCCCCAACGCCGTCGCCGGCCTGGACCTGGCCCGGACCCTCGGGGACAGCGTCAATTTTTACAAGATCGGGCTCGGCATGCTGACCGGTGGCGGCCTGGCGCTGGCCAACGAGCTGAAACAGGAACACGGCAAACGCATTTTTCTGGACATGAAACTGTTCGATATCGGCGCCACGGTCGAGGCGGCGGTACGCGGCCTTGCGCAATTTGATCTCGACTTTCTGACCGTACATGGTGACCCCCATGTGGTGCGTGCGGCCAGGGAAGGTGCCGCGGGCACATCGTTGAAAATTCTGGCTGTGACAATCCTGACCTCGCTGGACCGCGACGACCTTGACGACTGCATGATCAAAAGCGGAGATCTGGGCGCACTGGTGCCGGAACGTGCCGCGCGGGCCTTTGCAGCGGGCGCCGATGGCGTCATTGCCTCGCCACACGAAGCGGCGGCGATCCGCGCCCTTCCCGAGGCGCAGGATCGCCTGATCGTCACCCCCGGAGTCCGCCCAGCGGGGGCAGACAAGGGGGATCAGAAACGCGTCGCGACTCCTGCAAATGCGATTGCAAACGGTGTCGATCACATTGTGGTCGGTCGCCCGATCTGGCGCGCACCCGACCCCAAAAAGGCAGCCGACAGCATTTTGAACGAGATGACAAGCCCACAAGCCCATAGCCCAAATCGCTGACAATAAAGACGAAATTCAGACTATCCCTAGACATATCTACAGTATTCCGGGCGTCGCTTTCTTGATCAATAGATTGTGCCTTGGGGGCAACAGGACACTCTATATCGCCGGGTAAGGATTTCATGACTGTGCCAACACCCGCCCCAGTGGTAAGTTGACCCTAGGTGATACTCCCCGACGAACCGTTTCTTCCTGAGGTTCGTCACCTCCCCCCGCGCACGTGCGGGGGGTTCTTTTTGAGGGGTACTCAGTTTCCCGTCCGGTCTATCCCTGCCGACGCAACTCCGGCCAAGTAGTCGCCCAGTCGCGGCTTGAACTGCGGCACTACCTTGGGGTGCGCGACAAAGCTGTCGACGGACATCAATGTCCAGCCCTGCCCCTCGTCTCCAAGCACGATCCGCGACTCGACTTCCGCGGCCACATGGGCGGCAAAGAACCACGATATATCGCCACTCGACGTGCCATATGCGCGCCCCCATGTGACCTGCCCGGGGCTGATGATCAGGCTCAGTTCCTCATGGGTTTCGCGCAGGACGCATTGCAATGGCGTCTCACCGGGTTCAATACCGCCGCCGGGCAGGTCCCAGTACCCGGCCCACAGCAGGCCGGGCCTGTCGTCGCGCTGCAGGCTCGCCAGCCTGTCGCCGACAAACAGCGCCAGTTTGGCCCCGATCACCCGTCCTGCCATGTTCAAATCCCGTGCCACGCGCTACACTGATCAGCACTAGCCACAAAGCCAGCCCATGCCCAGCCTCTGCCGCGAATGCCTGACCGAATTTGACGCTGCCGCCCGTTGTCCCGCGTGCGGCAGCCCACGCATGGTGGCGCATCCCGAACTGTTCGCCCTGACGATCGCCCATATGGATTGCGATGCCTTCTATGCCTCGGTGGAAAAACGCGATGACCCCAGCCTCGAAGGCAAGCCGGTCATCATTGGCGGCGGGCGGCGGGGTGTCGTATCAACCGCGTGCTATGTGGCCCGCATCCGGGGCGTCCACTCGGCGATGCCGATGTTTCAGGCCCTGAAACTGTGCCCCGACGCCGTCATCATCAAACCGAGGATGGAGGCCTATGTCGACGCCTCAAGAGCCATCCGCGCAATGATGGAGGAATTGACGCCAGCCATCGAACCCCTGTCACTGGACGAGGCATTCCTCGACCTGTCCGGCACCACCCGCCTGCACGGCGCGCCACCCGCCGTGATGCTGGCCCGCCTGATCAGGCGGATGCGGGACGAATTGGGCCTGACAGGCTCCATCGGTCTGTCCCACAACAAGTTTCTGGCCAAGGTCGCCTCGGATCTTGAAAAGCCGCACGGGTTTTCGGTGATCGGCAAGGGGGACACGGCTTCGTTCCTGCATGACAAACCCGTGCGGCTGATCTGGGGGATTGGCCCGGCGGCGCAGGCCTCTCTCGACCAGGCCGGGATTCGCACATTTGCCGATCTGCTGCGCTGGGAGCGGACCGATCTGAGTGCCCGTTTCGGGTCCATGGGGGATCGTCTGTGGCATCTGGCGCGCGGACAGGACACGCGCCCGGTGTCGCGCGATGCTCCGATGAAGTCGATCAGCAACGAAACCACGTTCCACGACGACACCAACGACCCCGACATCCTTGATGGCCACCTGTGGCGCATGGCCGAAAAGGTATCAGATCGCGCCAAGGCCAAGGGGCTGGCGGGCCGCGTGGTCACGCTCAAGCTCAAGCGCAGCAATCATTCCTCGCTGACGCGCCGCGTGTCATTGCGTGATCCGGCCCAATTGGCCGACACCGTCTACCGCGTCGCGCGCGCGCTGTTCGATCAGGTCGGAGAGCAGGGGCCATATCGCCTGCTGGGCTGCGGGCTCAGCGCGTTGTGCAGCGCCGATGAAGCAGAGGTGTCCGGTGACATGCTGGACCCGGGCGCACGCAAACGCGGACAGGCAGAGCGCGCGGCTGACGCCATTCGCGACCGCTTTGGCCACGACGCAATCCTGAAGGGCCGCGCGCTGCGCTGACGTTCACCCCGGCCCGAGAGGGCCCCGCCCGTCTACTCGGCAGCGAGTGGCACGCGCATCTGACCGATTTCGGCAATTTCGGCCACAACAGACTGCAATCGTGCAAGCACGGCGCCAAACCCGTCATGCCGCGTGATGCTGCGTTCGTTCATATACAGGGATCGGTCGATTTCGACCTGAATGGCGTGCTGGTTTCGGGACGGGCGACCATAGGCCTGCGTCACATAGGCCCCCGCAAAAGGCGCATTGCGCGCCACCGTAAACCCGGACGCTGCAAACGCCGCCTCGACGTGATCCATGATATCGCCACTCGCCGCCGCGCCGAACCTGTCTCCCAGCACGACGTCCGGGCGGGCCATGCCACCCCGCGCGATGCCGTCCATCGCCTCGTGTGGCATCGAATGGCAATCAATCAGGATCGCCTGACCGTGAGTCTGGTGTGCGCCATCCAACAGCTTTTGCAACATGAGGTGGTAGGGGCGCCAATAAAGGTCAATCCGACGCTCCGCCTCGGACCGGCTGATCTTGCCGCGATAGATCACGCGCCCATTTGCCACCACACGGGGAATCACGCCCAACCCGCTGGCAACGCGCGGGTTGTGCCCCTGCCGCCGCACCCCTTCGATCAGGGACGGGTCCAGTTCGTCGGCACTGCGGTTGAGGTCAATATAGGCACGCGGCGCACCGGCCGTCAGCAGCGGCGCACCGGCATATGGCGCACTGGCAAACAACTGATCGACAAAGGCATCCTCGGACGAGCGTACGGTCATTTCATCCAGAACGGTGCTGCGCAGAAAGCTCCACGGGTAATCGCGCCCCGAATGGGGCGATGCGAACACCACGCAACTTGTGCGCCGCTCGGGGTGTACAACTTCGTAGGCGACTTTGGGCATTGATCCTCCTGTTACCAAACAGCATAGCCCATGAACGAACAAAGCCAAAAGCCCTTGATCCCGGCATCGACTCCTTTTATAGCCCCCCGTACCCGGCGCGGATTTCCGCGCCCGCTTTTATTGTGGGCTGGTTATCTGGGCAGGGGCAACGTGCGGGATTAGCTCAGCGGTAGAGCACTTCGTTGACATCGAAGGGGTCACAAGTTCGATCCTTGTATCTCGCACCACCGCATTCACGCCAAGGGGCCCCTTGCCCCACGGCACTGACACCGGCACATGGTGCCAAAACGCAACCCGGCGCTGCTTCGCGCCATTGAAAATGAGGAAGAAGCGCCATGAAGGTTCGCAACTCGCTCCGTTCGCTCAAGAACCGGCACCGTGATTGCCGCGTTGTGCGTCGCAAAGGCCGCGTATACGTCATCAACAAGACGCAACGCCGGTTCAAAGCGCGTCAGGGCTAAGGTCCGGTCAACAGACTTGCAAAAAGCCGCTCCGTTCCGGGGCGGCTTTTTTCGTCTGTGGAGACATGTCAGGTATCGGCCAAGTGACAGGTCCGCTACGCGGGACAAAGTGAGCCTTCGCTGCGACTGCGCCAATGACCGCTTTCAGAAAACCCACCGGTCAGAAACGGTCGTTTTCGTCACCGATGGCGCGACGTTCGAAATCTCTCAATATTCTTGTGCCACAAACCCTTAGCAAAACCCCATTTGATTTTGGCAGGTTTTTCGCCACTGATTGAAAACCGGACATTCATGCCCGCGCAGCAATTTGAAAATTCGCCGCGCCTGCTCGAAACCACTCCAACGCGATTTTACCGCGACATGTCGCGGCAATTGGCCCTCAGATCGATGCGGCAGACGACAACAAATGGGTCGGGCGGCAACTGGTACTGACCGAAGTGGGGCGGATCGCCCTCGACCACGCCGACCGAATATTCGGCACGGGCCGCGAGTTGATGGAAACCCTGTCGCGCACATCGGGCACGGTGCCCCCTTTGCGCATCGGGGCGCTCTCCACCCTGTCGCGCAACTTTCAGATGCAGTTTCTGCGCCCGGTTCTGAAGGACCCGAGCCTCGACCTCGTGCTCAAATCCGGCAATGCGGACCAGTTGTTGGCCGCGCTGTCCGACCTCGCCCTTGATGTTGTGCTGACAACGGACGCGCCGCGCAGTGCGGCCGGGCAGGATTTCATCGCCCACCAACTGGCCGAAACGGCTGTCGGACTGCACGGGGTGCCTGCACGGATGACCCACGCAACGCTCGCCGACCTGCTGGCAAACGAACCCGTCATTGTCCCGACCGAAAGCGCCATCCGCACCGGTTTCAACAGCCTGACGGCGCGGCTGGGCGTGCAACCCCGCATTCTTGCGGATGTGGATGACATGGCCATGGTGCGCCTGCTGGCCAACAGCGGCGCGGGCCTTGCGCTGGCACCGCCCGTTGTCCTCAGGGACGAAATCGCCAGCGGTGCCCTCGTGACAGCGCCCTTCGATCTGGGCATCACCGACCGCTTCTTTGCGATCACCACAAGGCGCAGCTTTGCCCATCCGGTGCTTGCGATACTGCTGCCCTGAACCCTCAGGCACAGCCCTTTCTGCCATGATGCACAGACCTGCCCATTGCACACCGCACCGTTTGGCATAGGTTCCGACGCAACGCGACACAGCTGAAAGGCGCCCAAGAATGAGCGATCCAACCTACACGCCCCCCGCAAAATGGACATGGGACACCGACTCAGGCGGCACATTCGCCTCGACAAACCGACCGATCGCAGGCGCGATCAAGGACAAGGACCTGCCCGTCGGCACGCACCCCTTCCAGCTCTATTCGCTGGCCACGCCCAACGGCGTGAAAGTCACCATGATGTTCGAAGAATTGCTCGCCGCCGGCGTCACGGACGCCGAATATGACGCCTGGCTGATCAGGATCGGGGATGGCGACCAGTTCGATTCCGGCTTTGTCGGGGCGAACCCGAATTCCAAGATCCCGGCCTTGATGGACCACTCGGGCGACACGCCGCTGCGCGTGTTCGAATCGGGATCAATCCTGATCCACCTCGCGGAAAAGTTCGGAATGTTCCTGCCCGCCTCTGGCCCCGCGCGCACCGAAGTGATGAACTGGCTGATGTGGCAAATGGGCTCCGCACCCTTTCTTGGGGGTGGGTTTGGCCACTTTTACGCCTATGCCCCCGAGAAATACGAATACCCCATCAACCGCTACGCGATGGAGACCAAGCGCCAGCTTGACGTGCTGGACCGAGAACTGGCGACGCGGCCCTATATCGCGGGCGATGCGTATACCATCGCGGATATGGCGATCTGGCCGTGGTATGGGCAGTTGTGCCTTGGTCGGCTCTATTCGGCAGGCGAATTCCTGGATGTCGAAAGCTATACCAACGTCCTGGCCTGGGCGAAAAAGATTGATGCGCGCCCCGCAACCTTGCGCGGGCGCATGGTCAACCGGGCGTCGGGCGCGCCCGAACTGCAACTGCACGAACGCCACGATGCCTCCGATTTCGACACGCAGACCCAGGACAAGATCGGGCCCGACAGCGCGGACTGATCCGCACGCTTGCCGGGCGTGCGCAACACGCTACCTGATGGCGGGTCAAGTAAAGGACAGATTCCATGCGCCTTCCCGCCATCGCCATCGCCATCGCCCTGTGCAGTGCCACGCCCGCGCTGGCGGCTGAATTGACCGTCACTTTCCGCGATGGCGCGCCCAAGGACAGGTTTACACTGTCCTATGACGGGTCCTGCGCGGCACCGGCGATGCGGGTCGACATCGACCTCGGAACAGCGCCCGCCGGCCTGATCTTTGACATCACGGGCGCCGGTGCGGGTGTGGACGTGTTCCAGCCCCTCGAATGGGTCATCGGGTCGGCGCGCACCTCTGCCGTGACGGACGGTGACACCCGCGTCAGCCTTGACCTCGACGCCCTTGCCCCGGGAGAGACGCTGGCCTTCACCGTCGACATCGACGACACCACCAGCAGCCGCCAGATCACCGTCGATGGGTCCGAGATGACAGGCGCGACGCTGCGGGCAGGCGGACAAGAGGCGCTTTTTGATGCTACAGGCACGGCCCGCGTCGCGTTGCCGCCCTGCCTGTCCTAACGACGCCCCACCTGACGGCAGATCAGGATCACAGGCAGCAGCCCGACGGCCACGATCACAAGGCTGGGCACCGCCGCCCCGTCCAGCCGCTCGTCCGACGCCAGCCGATGGGCCTGCACCGCCAGCGTGTCGAAATTGAACGGGCGCATGATCAGCGTCGCGGGAAGCTCTTTCATCACGTCCACAAACACGATCAGCAGCGCCGTCAGCAGACTGGGCGTCAGGATCGGCAGATGCACCCGCCGCAAGGTTGCAAACGGGCCCTTGCCCAAGGACCGGCTTGCCGCATCCATGTTCGCATGGACCCGCGCCTGCCCGCCCTCGTATGCGCCCAGCGCCGCCGCCAGAAACCGCACCATATAGGCAAATACCAGCAGCCAGATCGACCCGGTGATCAGCAACCCGGTCGAGACATCGAACATGGCGCGCATCCACGCATCAAGCGCGTTATCAAGCGCTGCAAACGGCACCAGAAGACCGACAGCGATCACGCCACCCGGCACCGCATACCCCAGGCGCGCGATATAGGCCGCCGATGCGGCGGCCCGGCCCGGCTGCGTGCGCTGATAAAACCCCAGCACAATCGCCGCACACAGGGTCAGAATCGCCGCCAGCGAGGCCAGCGTCAGGGAATTGCGCACAAACCCCAGATAGCGCGGGCTGAACAGATCCTGACCCGACCCCGCGCCCAGACTGACCAGCGCAATCACCGGGATCACGGCCCCGAACAGAACCGGCAATCCGCACAGCGTCATCGCCGCGGCCGCCTGCCAGCCGCTGAGGTCCAGAGGCGGGTGTTCTTTCTGGCCGCGGCTGGGATCGTGGTATTTCGCCTGGCCCCGCTGTCTGCGTTCCAGCACGGCCAGCAAAAGGGCGAATGACAGCAGCCCAAGGGCCAGTTGCGCCGCTGCGGCACGATCCGCCAGCGAAAACCAACTGGTATAAATGCCGGTGGCAAACGTCTGGACTCCGAAATAGGCGACTGTTCCGAAATCGGCGATCGTCTCCATCACGGCCAGCAATACGCCTGCGGCAATGGCAGGGCGCGCCAGCGGCAGGCTGACCCGCCAGAACGCCGCCCAGGGACGTGAGCCAAGCGCGCGGGCCGCCATAAAGGTCGACCCGCTTTGCTGCAGAAAGGACGCGCGGGCCAGAAGATAGACATAAGGATAAAGCACCAGCACAAGCATCACCGCAGCGCCACCAAGGCTGCGTATCTCGGGAAACCAGTAGTCGCGCGGGCCCCATCCCATCAGGGTGCGCAGGCTGGTCTGCACAATTCCCGGATGATCCAGCAAATGGGTATAGCCATAGGCCAGAACATAGGCCGGAAAGGCCAGCGGAATGACCAGCGCGATTTCGAGAATGCGGACACCGGGAAAGCGGGTCATCGTGACCAGCCACGCCGCCCCCACTCCAACCGCAAAGGTGCCCAGCGACACCAGCACCACCAGCAATCCGGTGTTTGCGATGTAACGGCCAAGCACACTGCCCGCCAGATGCGCAACCGTTTCCATGCCGCCCGTCAGCGCCGCGATGGCGACGGCCAGCATCGGCAACAGACAAATCCCCGCAACCGTAAGGGCGGTCCACGACAACAGGCGTGGTGTGCCGCGATGGCGCGGAATGGCAGAAGAAAGTGACACGTTGCGGCATCCCTGGATCAACGCCTCATCTTATCTTACGTTTTCGCTCGGGTTTCCAGCCCCGCAGGCGAAACTGCAACCACGGGTCCGGGTTTCAGCGGGCAAGGGGCGCGCCACGCCGCCGCACCGGCAATTCACGATTAAACAAAGGCAAGCGGCATCAGTCGTAACTGCGCTGATCCTCGATCACCAGCCCGTCCCTGGCCAGACTGCCGGGCGGGTGAAGTTCAATCCTGCCCCTCAGCTTCAGCGTCTCGGCGACGCTGGCGGCATAGGCACTTTCATCTTCGCCCGTGCTTTCCAGTTGCACCACCATGGCATCCTGCTGGCCATCGCGCTGCACAATGACGCGGGCGCGCGCGACCTCCGGGTGCTTGGCAACAAGGGCCGCAACCTGTTCGGGGCGCACGAACATCCCCTTGATCTTGGTTGTCTGATCGGCCCGCCCCATCCAGCCCTTGATGCGCATGTTGGTGCGCCCGCAGGGGCTTTGACCCACCATCACGGCACTCAGGTCACCGGTGGCGAAACGGATCAGGGGATAGTCTGGGTTCAGCGATGTCACGACGACTTCGCCCACCTCGCCCGCGGGCACCGGGTCACCCGTGCCGGGGGTCACGATTTCGACAATCACACCCTCGTCCACCACCATGCCTTCAAGGCCGGGTGTCTCGTAGGCGACATTGCCAAGGTCGGCGGTGGCATAGGACTGCATGCAGGTGATGCCGCGATCCGCGTATTCCTGCCGCAGCGACGGGAACAGCGCCCCACCGCCCACAGCCGCCTTGCTGATTTTCAGGGTCACACCCATTTCATCGGCCTTGTCGAGGATCACCTTGAGGTAATCGGGCGTGCCCGCATAGGCCGTCGTTCCGATGTCGCCCGCCGCCGTCACCTGCAACTCGGTCTGGCCCGTGCCCGCAGGCAAAACGGCAGCCCCCACAGCCCGCGCACCGGATTCAAATATCATGCCCGCAGGTGTCAGGTGATAGCCAAAGCAGTTCTGAACGATGTCACCCGGACCGATCCCCACCGCATGCAGAAACCGGCCCATCCGCCACCAGTCGTGGCTGATCCCGCCGGGTTCATAGATCGGGCCCGGCGACTGAAACACATGGGCCGCATTGAGGACAGGAAAGTCGCCAAAGGGCGGAGCCTCGGCCTGCCGCGCGGCCAGTTCCGACTTGCGCAAGACGGGCAGGTGCGCCAGTTCCGCCAGATCGGTCAGGGCAGCAACCCCATGAGTGGCCAGCTGCGCGTTCAGGCCGACCAAATGCGCAGCCGCGCGTTCATCCGCACTGCGGGTTTCAAGGTCGTCGAAATAGGTCGGCATGGCAGGCTCGCTTTTGTCAAATCAATGGTACCATAGGGCCGGCGATCAACTCAGCCAGCGCTTGCGCCGCCGATAGCTGCGCACGTCCCGGAACGACTTGCGTCCCTCGTCCGACATCCCCAGATAGAACTCCTTCACATCCGGATTCTCGCGCAACTCGGCTGCCGGGCCATCCATCACGACGCGCCCCGATTCCAGGATATAGCCATAATGGGCAAACCGCAGAGCGACGTTTGTATTCTGCTCAGCCAGCAGAAACGTCACGCCCTCATTCTCGTTCACTGACTTCACGATCTCGAAAATCTGTTCGACCAGTTGCGGGGCCAGACCCATGGACGGCTCGTCCAGCAGGATTGTCTCGGGGCGCGACATCAGCGCGCGGCCAATCGCCGTCATCTGCTGCTCGCCGCCGCTGGTATAGCCCGCCTGCGATTTGCGCCGCTCGCGCAGGCGCGGGAAATAATTGTACACCATCTCAAGGTCCGCCGCGATCGCGCCCTTGCCGTCGGCGCGGGTATAGGCGCCGGTCATCAGGTTTTCCTCCACCGTCAGATGTTCAAAGCAATGCCGCCCCTCCATCACCTGCACGACACCGCGCTTGACCAGATCGGCAGGGTCGGCATGGGCGGTGTTCTCGCCGTGATACAGGATCGACCCCTTGGTGACCTCGCCACGTTCAGACGCCAGCAACCCGGAAATCGCCTTCAGCGTGGTGGTCTTGCCCGCGCCATTGCCCCCCAAAAGGGCAGTGATGCCGCCCTTGGGCACCTTCAGGCTGACGCCCTTCAGCACGAGGATCACGTGATTATAGATCACCTCGATATTGCTGACCTCCAGCACCGTCTCGATCTTGGCTTCGGCGTCCAGCATGGGTCACACCTTCTTTATTCCGAAAAATATGCAAACTCCGGCGACAGCGGATGCCGCCGCCGGAGAGTCAGGACTTAGTTGCAGCGCGGCTCGATACCGGACTCAGCCGCATAGGCGTTTGAATCCTCTTCGATCAGCGGATTGATGATGTCGCCGTCAGTCGGTTTGAAATCCGAAATCAGCGTCCACGTCTTGCTCGACGCATCCCACTGGGTCACACCGATCAACGCGTCACCGCCATGGTTTTCACAAGACACCGAAAACTCCGGACCAAAGTTCGGCATGCCGAGTTTGGTCATCTTGGCCTCTGTGATCTCCAACGCTTCCATGCCGTCGCGCATCATGGAGGCCGTGATATCCGGCGTTCCATGGATGGCCTGAGCCGTTTTGGCGGCCTCGGCGGCCAGCATCGCCGCATAAAGACCGCGGTTGTACAGCACCGTACCGATCTGATCGCCGGATCCTGCGGCCAGCCCCTTGTCAACAACATAGGTCTGGATGTCGTCGAACACCGGGAAATCGCTGCCCACACCGTGGAACGTCAGCGCCTTGTAGCCGTTGGCCGCATCACCCGCAGGCAACACGTCGTTTTCAGAACCGGACCACCAGATGCCGATGAAATTTTCCATCGGGAACCGGATGTTGGCGGCTTCCTGAATGGCCACCTGGTTCATCACGCCCCAGCCCCACATCAGCACAAAGTCAGGCTTGTCGCGGCGCACTTGCAGCCATTGCGACTTCTGCTCTTGTCCGGGGCTGTCGACAGCCAGTTCGATCAGGGAAAACCCGTGCTTTTCGGCCAGCCCTTGCAGCGTGCGGATCGGCTCCTTGCCAAAGGCGGAGTTGTGGTAGACCAGCGCGATTTTCTTGCCGGAAATGTCCCCGCCATTGGTTTCCAGCAGATAGTTGATCGCACCCGATGCACCGTCCCAATAGTTGGCGGGATAGTTGAACACGTGGCTGAACACCTTGCCGTTCTTGGCAGATGTCCGGCCATAGCCCATCGAGTGGACAGGGATGTCATCCGCCGTCGCCTTGGGGATCAGCTGGTAGGTGATGCCGGTGGACAATGGCTGATAGACCAGCGCCCCTTCGCCCTTGGTAGACTCATAACACTCCACACCTTTTTCGGTGTTGTACCCGGTTTCGCACTCGGGCACGCGCGTCATCACGCCACCGATACCGCCATCCCGCTCGTTGAGCAGGGTGAAGTAATCGGCATAGCCGTCCGCAAACGGGATACCACCCGCCGCGAACGGCCCCGTGCGATAGCTCAGGCTCGGGAACACAAGTTCCGCGAGCGCGGGGCTCGCAGCCATCATGGCAGCGGCGACCCAGGTTGCAAATTTCATCTTCATCGGTATTTCCTCCCGTTGGTTTTATCCGATTTCGGCCCGTTTCGGACCGTCCGTAGGGTGGGGTTTCACCCCACCATCATTGGTGACCCCCCGCGTCAGTGCGGGAATGGCCACAATCTCAACTTCTCCTTTGCCAGACGCCAAAGCTGCGCCAGCCCGTGGGGCTCAAGGATCAGGAACATGATGATCAACCCGCCCACGATGACAAGCTGGAAATGCGCCACGATGTCGGTGGGCCAGCCCAGCAGGTCCACGCCCACCAGCTTCAGCAACACCGGCAGAACCACCAGAAACGCAGCCCCCGCAAACGCGCCAAAGATCGACCCCAGCCCGCCGATGATGATCATGAACAGCACAAGGAACGACTTCTGGATGCCAAACACTTCGCCGACCTCGACCGCGCCCAGATAGACGGTAAAGAACAACGCCCCGGAAATCCCGACAAAGAACGAACTGACGGCAAAGGCGGTCAGCTTGGCCTTCAGCGGGTTCACCCCGATGATCTCGGCCGCGATGTCCATGTCGCGGATCGCCATCCACTGCCGCCCCACCGACCCGCGTGTCAGATTGCGCGCGATCAGGGCCGCCCCGATGGTAAAGACCAGAGAGAACAGGTATGTCGCCCAGGCTTCGGTGTTGGGGCCCGTCACTTCGATGCCAAACACGGTGCGTTCCGGTGCGTTGATCTGGCCGGACGCGGAATAGTTGTAAAACCAACTGACCTTGTTGAACAGCCAGACAAGAAAGAACTGCGCCGCCAACGTGGCAACGGCAAGGTAAAAACCCTTGATCCGCAAACTCGGCAGGCCAAACGCAGTCCCGACAATGGCCGTGATCCCCCCCGCCAGAATGACGTGAAAAAAGATGTTCACATCCGGAAACGCAGTCATCAGCTTGTAAACCGCATAAGCCCCCACGGCCATGAACCCGCCGGTACCAAGCGACACCTGCCCGCAATAGCCGGTCAGGATGTTCAGCCCGATGGCGGCGATGGCGTATATCAGAAAGGGCAGAAAGATCGAATTGACCAGATAATCGTTCATCACGAAGGGCATGACGAAGACAGCGATGGCCAGCACCACGTAATACCGATAGCGGTCGAACCTGATCGGGAACGTCTGGCTATCCTGCGGATATGTCGTCGAAAAATCGCCCGCTTCACGATAGAGCATTACAACCCCCCCTTGCGCCGTTCATGCTGAACGCGCCGTTTACCATCAGTTTCGGTTTTGTGATTTCGCCATATTTCGCCCCAATCCAGATGCCACGCTGACGGCGGGAAAATGGAGTGGGAACCATGACTGCCATATTGGATGACATGCGTCGTCTTGATGCCGCCCATGCGCGCGGCGAACTCAATGCAATCGACCTGGCCGAGGCCAAGGCCAAACTGCTGGATTCCGTGCCCGAGGCGACGGAACCGGTGCGCAAGGCAGAACCAAAGCACCGGATGAGACGCGCGACCGTCTGGCCCACGCTGCTGTTGTGTACGGCTGTCGTGACCGTGTGCGCGGGTGCGGCCCTTGCGCTGACCGGCGACCTCATGCTGTCGGCGACCCTGGCCATCACCGTGCTTGCGGCCATCACGATCATGCTGTTCCGCCAGCTGGACGGATAAAGGGCCATCGGGCGGGCGGGTGTCGTGCAACTCCGGCGCACGCAGTCAACCGGGCGATCACACACGCTCAATGATCTTCTCCCCGAACAGGCCCTGCGGGCGGAACACCAGAAAGATCAACGCCAGCACATAGGCAAACCAGTTCTCGGTCGCGTTCATGGTGAACCCGAACAGCGCACCGGCCAGATCACTGCTGGACATGAAGAACTCGAACAGCTTTTCGCCCACCCCGATGATCAACCCGCCCACGATGGCGCCGGGGATCGAGGTGAACCCACCCAGCATCAGCACCGGCAACGCCTTGAGCGCGATCAGCGACAGCGAAAACTGCACCCCCGATTTCGCACCCCACATGATGCCCGCGACAAGGGCGACAAAACCCGCCACCGACCACACCAGTATCCAGATGTAGTTGAGCGACACGCCGACGGACAACGCCGCCTGGTGATCATCCGCAACCGCGCGCATCGCGCGGCCCTGCTTGGTGTATTGCGAAAAAGCGACCAACACCGACACCAGAACAATCGCTATGATCGTGGCCGTGATATCCAGATTGTCGATAAAAAAGCCATAGCCGAAAATGTTGAACGTCGCCTCGTCAATGGCAAGGTTGATGCCCTGCGGCAGGCACGTGCCTTCGCCCAGACACACATTCAGCTTCTTGATCTCTGACCCCCACATCAGGTCCGCGACCCCTTCCAGCAGATAAGCGAGGCCAATGGTCGCCATGAACAGGATGATGGGTTCCTGCCCCACCAGCTTGCTGAATATGAACCGCTGCACGGCCCAGGCCAGCGCGATCATCACCACCACCGTCAGCACGATGGCGATGATCGAATGTATCTCCCATCCGAAATACTGGATGTTGGTGCCGAAAATCGCGTTGATTATGTGATAGAACGGCACCTGCCCGGTCTGAATGCCCACCAACGTCATCGCCGCAAACAGCGCCATGACCCCCTGGGCAAAGTTGAAGATGCCAGAGGCCTTGAAGATCAGAACAAAGCCAAGGGCCACCAGTGAATACATCACCCCGGCCATCAGCCCGTTCAGCATCACTTCTATCGCATAGACCAACTGATCCGGCATGACTTAACCCTTCCATCCCATAGAGGTGCAGAACGCAGCCGCCGTCGGCCCCGTCGTGGCGGCAAAGACAACGCGGTCGCCCTCGCCTGCATTGAATAACACATACACGTCCGCCGCTTCGGCCGCGCAATTGGCATAGGCGCGCTGCGGTGGCGGGAATTTCAACTCCACCATCCCCGCGGCCCGCAACCGCGCATCGGCACCGATCCACCCGGTGATATCGAATTGCGGCCACAGCGGCGATTTCGGCCCGACGCCCGCGCAACTCCATGTGCCCGGCGTTGTCGACGTGCCTCTGGTATGGGAATAACTGACGGCAAAGTCGAAATCTCCACCCGACCCAACCGGATAAACGACGGTGGCATCCATGCCGCCATCATCGCTGACCATACTTGCGGGCCGGGTCCGGAAATTCCAGTCTCCATCGGGCTGCGCCATGACATAGCGGGCACATTCCGCCAATGCGGTCTCGAACGCGGCCTGATCCTGCGCCAGCCCCATCCGGGGCGCGAGCAACACAATGGCCAAGGCCGGCAGCACCCTCATTTCACCGCCACCCCCATCAAATCGGCCGTGTGGTCCCGCAGCGGCTGATAACTCACCCGCAGCCGCGTCAGCCCCTCGAATGTCAGGTTCCAGTTCAGCGTGATCTCGGTCACCCGCCCGTCCCGGCGCGGGGCGGCCAGAAAGGCGGCGGCATAGGCGCGCGGCATCGTCAGACGGCTGACAGGTTCGAACCCCGTCGTCGACACAAACCGGGCGCCCGCGCCCTCGCGCCACGCGATGAAGGCCAGCAACAGTTCGGAATAGCTCAGCCCGCTTGAGATGATCTCGCAGGCCGGTTCGTCATACATGAAAACGACCAGCGTCCGGTCCAGATCGGTTTCCTGATAGCCCAGCACATAGGCATTGAGCGTGCTTTCGAAATACCGCCGGAAAGTGCGCGGCACAGGCATGATGTCGCGGGGCGACAGGCGCGCCGGGTCCGCCAGATAGGGCAGGCAGCGGGCCTCGATCACTTTGCACAATCCGGCCATGCCGGGTTGCGCACTGTCACAGATCGCAGGCTCCTCCGCCAGCGCCGGGCCCGCCCAAAAGGCGGCGCATATGGCCAGCCACCTAGCTTTCAAGGTCCGTCTCCACCACCGCATAGACCGTGCGCGCCGCCGACATCTCCTGTCGCACCATGACGCGCGGCTCGATCCACTCGTTGCTGACCAGCCAGGCGCCGTCCACGACATAGCGTGCGCTGACGACCTGCGCCGCGCGCCACGCGGTTGCGGCGGGCGACACATGCTGGCCAACCGCCTCGACCCCGCAGGATCGCTCGCCCACGGACGGGGCGGCATCCAGCACCAGCAGATGACCGTCCCGGCTGGGTCCGAACACACGGCGCGCCCGGTGCATCTGATCCACCGGCTGGGCCGGCAGGCCGTCGGTGATCGCCACCCCCTGATGCTCGAACGGGTCGAGACAGCGCGCAACGAACATGTCCCACGCCGTGCCTGCCTGGGCCGTTCCCGCGCTCAGGATCACGGCTATGCACCAGAACGGTGCACACCCTGTGCACAGTCTGTGCACGCCCTGTGCATCGCGGTTTCGGCCTGAAACCTCAGTCATGCGACACGCCAAGATACGCATCAATCACGTCCTGATTGCCCCGCACCTCGTCCGGCGTCCCGTCGCCGATCTTCTTGCCGTAATCCATCACGACCACGCGGTCGGACAGGTCCATGACCACGCCCATATCGTGTTCAATCAGCGCAATCGTGGTTCCGAATTCGTCGTTCACGTCGAGGATAAAGCGGCTCATGTCCTCTTTCTCTTCGACGTTCATGCCCGCCATCGGTTCATCCAGCAACAGCAATGACGGCTCGGCGGCCAGTGCGCGGGCCAGTTCGACGCGCTTTTTCAACCCGTAAGGCAGGCGAGAGACGGGCGTCTTGCGAATGGCCTGAATTTCAAGGAAATCTATAATCTTTTCAGCGACTTCACGGTTTTCCGTCTCTTCAGCTTCGGCCTTTCCCTTCCAGAAGGACTGGGCAAAAAGGCCGGTCTTCATATGGGTCAGACGGCCCGTCATGACGTTGTCCAGAACGCTCATCCCCTCGAACAGGGCAATGTTCTGGAACGTGCGCGCGATCCCCTGGCGGGCGACCTCGAAAGGTTTCATCGCAGGGCGCGGCGCGCCTTTGTAATACACCTGCCCTTCCTGCGGGATGTAAAAGCCCGAGATCACATTCAGCATCGAAGACTTGCCCGCCCCGTTGGGCCCGATAATGGCGCGGATTTCGCCCTCGCGGATGTCGAACGAGATATCCTTGATCGCCTCAACCCCGCCAAAACGCAGGGTTATATTCTTCATCTCCATGACAACAGCGCCGATCTTGCGGCCGTCCTCGGTGGTATAGCCTTCGCTCTGATCAAGCATATCCTGCCTCCATCGTGCGGCCTCTCAGCAAGAAATTAACCTTTTTCGGCGCACCCTGTTCATATGCCACGTCGGAGGGCCCAAGATGTTTGACAAAATGGAACGCCGCTATCTTCTGAACCTTGCATATGACTGTCGCCAAAAGGGGCTGAGCGCGCGTGACACGCGCCAGATCATTCGCAACAGCATCGGTGCCTTTACCAACGACAACCGCCTGCGCTGCGCCGTGCGGCATGTGTTCGAGGACCACTGAAGCAGCCCCCATCACTCCGCCGCCATCTTTTGCACGGCGGCTGCGGTTTGTGCGGTCTGGATAAGCAACGTCGCCGAAATCGCGCCCTTGCGCCCGTCCTCATACGTGACCTCGGTCGTTGTCGATATCTGCTCAGAACCGTCATAGAGCGCGGCGATGATATCTGAATACTTCTCTTCGATGACCCGGCGGCGCACTTTCTGGGTGCGGGTCAACTCTCCATCATCGGCATCAAGCTGTTTGTGCAACACCACAAAGCGATGCACCTGACAACTCGACAGCATCTCGTCCTGCGCGACGGAGGCGTTCACCTCTTCCACATGGCCCTTGATGGTGGCCAGCACCTGCGGATGCTGCGCCAGTTCCTGATAGGACGCGTACCCGATATTGTTGCGTTCGGCCCAGTTGCCCACCGCCGTCAGGTCGATGTTGATAAAGGCGGTGCATTCATCCCGGCCGTTGCCGAACACGACGGCCTCCAGAATGTTGGGAAAGAATTTCAGTTTGTTTTCAACGTATTTCGGCGCAAACAACGCCCCCGACGCCATCTTGCCAACGTCCTTGGCCCGGTCGATGATGCGCAGATGCCCGGTGTCTTCCTCGATGAACCCGGCATCGCCCGTCGCCACCCATCCTTCGGAATCCTTGGTGTCAGCGGTACTTTCGGGGTTCTTGTAATACTCCACGAACACGCCCGGAGAGCGATAGAACACCTCTCCATTGTCGGCGATCCGCAACTCCACACCGGGGCATTTCACCCCCACAGTGTCACTGCGCACCTCACCGTCAGGTTGCGCGGTGATGAAAACGGTCGCTTCGGTCTGACCATATAGCTGTTTCAGGTTGATGCCCAAAGAGCGATAGAAATCAAAGATTTCCGGCCCAATCGCTTCTCCCGCAGTATAGCCGACGCGCACACGGCTGAACCCCAGCGTGTTCTTGAGCGGGCCAAAGACCATCAACTCGCCCAGTCGGTATTTCAGCCGATCCATCACGCCGACGTCCTTGCCATCCAGAATGGCCGGACCCACCTTGCGCGCGTGCGCCATGAAGTAATGGAACATGCGCTGTTTGAAGGCCCCCGCATCCTCCATCCGGATCATCACATTGGTCAGCTGATTTTCGAACACACGCGGCGGAGCAAAGTAATAGGTTGGTCCGATCTCGCGCAGATCGACGTGCATGGTTTCGGCGTTTTCGGGGCAGTTGGTGCAAAAACCCGTCCACAGCGCCTGTCCGACGGAAAAGATGAAATCCCCCACCCACGCCATCGGCAGATAGGCAAGGATGTCATCCGTCTGACGCAGATCGTCAAACACGGACGAAGATTTCGACGTCTCGATCACGTTGCGGTTGCTCAGCACGACGCCCTTCGGTTTGCCGGTCGTGCCGGATGTATACAGCATCACGCAGGTGCTGTCGTAGTTCAGCTTCGCGATGCGGCGCTCCATTTCCGGCGTGAGTTCATCCCGCTTGGCGCGCCCCGCATCCTGCACGTGGGAATACTGGTGCAATTTGGAATGGTCGTATTTGCGCAAACCACGCGGATCGAGATAGATCATCTGCTCGAAATCGGGCAACTCGCCCTGCACTTCGATCACCTTGTCCACCTGTTCCTGATCGCCCGCGATGACGAAACGCGCCCCGCAGTGACCAAGGGTATAGGCCATCTCTTCGGCGGCGGCGTCCTGATACAATGGCACCGGAACGGCCCCACACATCTGCGCCGCCATCATCGACCAATAAAGCGTCGGGCGATTTCGCCCGATAACGGCGATGAAATCGCCCTCGGCCACACCCAGATCAATCAGACCAAGGGCAAGGGCTTCGATCTCTTCGCAGGTTTCCGACCAGCTCCAGCTTTGCCAGATGCCGAATTCTTTCTCGCGGTATGCGGGCGCGGTCCCGAACTGACTGGCATTGCGGTGCAAAAGCGCCGGAACGGACTCCAGCCCCCGCCCATTCAAAGGCGCTTCATTCACGTTGTCTTCCTCCCATGCGCGCTCCAGTCTTTTTTGCGGAGTTGCGCGCGATCGTTCATACGACTCTTGCCCAATATAGGCATGTTGCTCTCAAGCGCCACACCCAGTTTTTTCAAAAGTTTCAACATCCCGCCAGACAACGCAATGATAAAAGGTGGCCCCTGGCCGTTTGCGCCGATCTGCCCTGTATCAGGAGTGAACAGGTCGCGCAGCTCACGGGCGCTCAGCATACGCCCGCCGCCGCTGCCAGCACCCGCAGTCCGGCCACAAGATCGCCCTCGGCCGTGTCCTCTTCATACGCATGACTGATGCCACCGGTTGAAGGCACGAACACCATCCCCACTGGCAACATCCGCGCCACATTCGTTGAATCGTGCAGCGCACCCGATGGCAAACGCCGCCACTTGCCGGGTGCGACCGCCTGCGCCCCCGCCTCCAGCCGCGCGCGCAAATCCCCGTCCATGGAAACCGGGTCCAGCCCCAGCATCGGACCCTTCTCAACATCCAGCTGCATCTCTTGCGCGACCTCGTCCAGCAGGTCCATCATCACGGCTTCCATCCGCTCAAGGCGGTCTGCATCCCCGTCCCGCCACTGCAAGGAAAACCGCGCCGTCCCGGGCACGATGGACGAAGCATTCGGGCCAAGCGACACATGCCCGATTGTCCAGACGCTCTGCGGCGTCACCACATTGCGCAACCGATCGTTCAGGCCGGCACTGAACGCACTCAATCCCTGAAACGCATCCCGGCGCAGGGCCATGGGCGTCGTGCCCGCATGGTTCTGCTGGCCGCTCAACGTGATCACCCGATCACGAATGCCCACGATTTCCGTGACAACCCCGATCTGCTCACCAGCCGTATCCAGGGTCGGCCCCTGTTCGATATGCAACTCGACAAAGCCGGTGAACCGCGACGGATCAACACGTGCGCCAATCCGCCCACCAAGGACAGTCCGCACATCCCCCAGCAAGGCACCTGCATAATCCCGCATCAGATCAGCCTGCGCCAGCGACAGCCCGCCAGCCCACACAGCAGACCCGGTGGTCACGCCAAACCGCCCCTCTTCATCCTGAAAAGACACAACTGAAATCGCCGGGCCGCCAGCCTCGCGGGACGCCCGGGCCACTTCAAGCGCTGCAATCACACCAAGCGCTCCGTCAAGCCACCCGCCCGTCGGCTGGCTGTCCGAATGCGATCCCAGCAACAGCGAAGCGCCATCCGCCAGACCAAACAGGTTGCCCATTGCATCAAAGCGCGGAGCGAGGTCCGCTGCGGCCATCCGGTCCGCCAGCCAGTCACGTGCGGCAATGTCCGCCTCACTATAGGCGGGGCGCACAACACCCTTGCCCACGCCAGAGGCACCAAACCGACGCAAATGATGCAGATCGGACAGAAACCGCTCAGGATCAACGACCATCGCCATTCCTTCTTCTGACCAAAAATACCACGGGGAGTTTGAGGGGTGGAACCCCTCATTCCCGACACAGAATCGCGTGCGCCGTCAGGCGCGCAACCGGATCACTCCGCAGCAACTGCCCCGGTGACCGCTTCCACCTTCACAGCCGAAAACTTGAACTCGGGTATTTTCCCATAAGGATCAACAGCCGGATTGGTCAGGATGTTCGCCGCCGCCTCGACAAAGGCAAAGGGCAAAAACACCATATCCGGCGCAATCGCGCGATCCTCGCGCGCCATGATCTCGATGGAACCGCGCTTGGTCGTCAGCCGCACGACCCCACCCGCAGGCACACCCAGCCGACGCAGGGTCGACGGATGCAACGAACAGTTGGCCTCCGGTTCCACCGCGTCCAGAACGCTGGCGCGACGGGTCATCGACCCTGTGTGCCAGTGTTCCAGCTGCCGCCCCGTGGTCAGGATCATCGGGTATTCCGCATCCGGAACATCATCCGGCGGGATCACAGAAGCCGGCGTAAACCGTGCACGCCCGTCCGGCCGGGGAAAGCCGTCGCCAAACACAATCGCCTGCCCCGGATCCTCGGGTGTCAGCGACGGATAGGTCACCGCGTTCTGCGTCTCCAGCCGATCCCAGGTGATATTCGACAGCGACTTCATGTTCAGCTTCATCTCGGCAAACACGTCCGCCGGACCCCGATACGCCCAGCCCAGCCCCAGCCGCCTGGCCAGTTCGACTTCAATCCACCAGTCCTCGCGCGCCTCACCGGGCGGGGGCAGCGCGGGGCGCCCCATCTGCACCTGACGGTTCGTATTTGTGACGGTCCCGGTCTTCTCGGCAAAGGCGCTCGCAGGCAGGATCACGTCGGCATAGTTCGCCGTCTCGGTGATGAAGATATCCTGCACCACAAGATGGTCCAGCTTGGCCAATGCCGCGCGCGCATGTTCGACATCCGGGTCCGACATGGCCGGATTTTCGCCCAGCACATACATCGCCTTGATCGACCCGCGATGCACCTCGTCCATGATCTCGGTGACGGTCAAGCCCTTTTCGTCCGAAAAATCCTCAGACTGCCAGACGTCGGTAAAGGCCGAGCGCACACCATCATCCGTCACCGACTGATAATCAGGCAAAAACATCGGGATCAGACCGGCATCAGAGGCCCCCTGCACGTTGTTCTGCCCGCGCAACGGATGCAGGCCCGCACCGGGGCGCCCCACCTGCCCGCACATCAGGGCAAGCGAGATCAGACAGCGCGAATTGTCGGTGCCGTGAATGTGCTGGCTGACGCCCATGCCCCAGAATATCATCGCCGACTTGGCCCCGGCAAAGGTGCGGGCCACATCGCGCAACACATCCGCCTCGATGCCGCAGATCCCGGCCATCTTTTCGGGTGCAAACCCTGCCAGATGCGCCTTTTCGACCTCCCAGTTCTCGGTATAGGCGTCGATATACTGCTGATCAAAAAGACCCTCCTCGACGATCACGTGCATGATCGCGTTCAGCATGGACACATCCGCACCGGGGCGGAACTGCAACATGTGGGACGCAAAACGTTTCAGCGCCTGACCGCGCGGATCCATCACGATCAGCTTGCCACCGCGCTTGGTGAACTGTTTGAAATAGGTCGCCGCAACAGGGTGGTTTTCAATCGGGTTACAGCCAATGGCGATGGCCACATCCGCGTTCTCGATCTCGTTGAAGGTGGCCGTCACCGCGCCCGAGCCGATATTCTCCATCAACGCCGCCACGGATGAGGCATGGCACAGCCGCGTGCAGTGATCGACGTTGTTGTGGCCAAAGCCCTGACGGATCATCTTCTGAAACAGATAGGCCTCTTCGTTGGTGCACTTGGCCGAGCCAAAACCCGCCACCTCGCGCCCGCGCCCTTTCAGACCGTTCGCGGCAAAATCCAGCGCCTCGTCCCACGTGGCCTCGCGAAACACTTCGCCCCAGTTCCCCGGATCGACATTCAGCCCCTTGGCAGGCGCATCCTCGCGCCGGATCAGCGGCCTCGTCAGGCGGTGATCGTGGTGGATATAGTCAAAGCCGAAGCGGCCCTTGACGCACAGACGGCCCTCGTTCGCCGGGCCATTGATGCCATCGACATATTTGACGCGACCGTCCTTGACCTTGAGCGAAATCTGGCAACCGACACCGCAGAACGGGCAGATGCTCTCGACCTCGCTGTCGAAATCCACACTGTCCCCGACCTGATTGTCATCAACCACAGTCGCAGGCATCAGCGCGCCCGTCGGGCACGCCTGCACGCATTCCCCGCAGGCCACACAGGTGCTGTCGCCCATCGGGTCGGCCAGATCAAAGGTCGGATAGCTGTCATGCCCGCGCCCCGCCATGCCGATCACATCGTTGACCTGCACCTCGCGGCAGGCCCGCACACACAACCCGCACTGAATGCAAGCATCCAGATTGACCGACATCGCCACGTGGCTGTCATCCAGCAGCGGAATGCGCCCCTCTTCAAGCTTGGGAAACCGGCTTGTCGCCACGCCGGCCGCCTCCGCCATGTCCCACAGATGGGCGGATCTGTCATGGGCCACGTCCCGCTCGGGCTGATCTGCCACCAGCATCTCGACAACCATCTTGCGCGCGTTTTCCGCACGTGCGGAGTTGGTGGTGACAACCATGCCCTCGGCAGGTTCACGAATGCAGGACGCCGCGAGAACACGCTCGCCCTCGATCTCGACCATACAGGCGCGGCAATTGCCGTCAGGGCGATACCCGGGGCTGGGTTTGTGGCACAGATGCGGGATCACAAGACCGCGGCCATGGGCCACTTCCCAGATCGTCATGCCGGCTTCGGCTTCGACCTGCATGCCGTCCAGCGTAAATGTCACCTTGTCCGTCATCGCCCACAACTCCCTGCAATTGTCGTCAACCTAGACCAGCCGCTGATCCGATGGGACTCCCATTCCCGACACCCGAAACCGTTTTCGCGTCCCCGCTGTTTCCGATCCACGCCACCGCGTCCCCTTCTCTGATTGAAAAAAATCCCCCCCCGGAGGGTCCCGCACTTTCCACCGGCACCAGCCTTGCCTAGAACATATCAAACAGCAGCCGAAGGCACTCATGTCCCACATCACCCTTATCCGACACGGCCAGGCCAACTCAGAAGCCAAGGACGAAGCGAGCTATGATCAGCTGAGCCCCCTCGGGCACCAGCAATCGGAATGGCTGGGCGATCACCTGCGCGCCACACATCAGCATCACCTGCGCCTCTACACGGGCACCCTGCGCCGTCACCGTGAAACCGCGGCAGGCATGGCCGTGGGCCTTGAGCCGGTGGAAGACGCGCGCCTGAACGAGCTTGAGTATTTCACCCTCGCCACGGCGCTTCGCGACGAACATGGCGTGCCCTTGCCGGACGGGCCCGGAGAGTTCACCGCGCATTTGCCGCAAGTCTTTGCCGCGTGGCAAAATGGCCAACTGCAGGGCGCACCGGAGAGTTTTCAGAGTTTCGAGACCCGCGTTCAGGGCGCGCTCAGCGACATTGCCGCCGGCGATGGACCGGCCATCGTGGTCACCTCGGGCGGGCTGATCTCGATGACCATGCGGCAGCATCTGGGGCTGAACATCGAAGCGATGGCGAATGTGGCGCTGGCCATCAAGAACACGTCGATCCATCGCCTGCACCCGATCGGCGGTACCTGGGCGCCGGTGATGTTCAATGCTGTCCCTCACCTTGAAGCGCCTGACCGCCACCACGCCCAGACCCATATTTGAAAGGCAGCCCATGAAACTCTATTTCGCCCCCGGCACCATCTCCATTGCCGTCGCAATCGCCCTGAACGAGGCGGGCACCAGCTATGAAACACAGCGGCTCGACTTCGCCGCAGGTGAACAGCGCAGCGTTGCCTATGCCGCCATCAATCCAAAGGGCCGTGTGCCCGCGCTGGATGTGGACGGCACGATCCTGACGGAAACCGGGGCCATTCTGGACTATGTCGCCACGCTTGCGCCGACGCTGATGCCTGACGATCCTGTGTCAGCCGCACACGCGCGCGGCGTTATGTACTACCTCGCGTCGACCATGCATGTGAACCACGCCCACAAGATGCGCGGCCAGCGCTGGGCAGACGCACCGGCAAGCTGGGAGGACATGACCGCCAAGGTCCCCCGGACAATGACGGACAGCGCGACCTATGTCGAAACCGACTGCCTGACCGGGCCTTTCGTGCTTGGCGAGACACTGTGCGTCGCAGACATCTACCTGTTCGTGGTGTGCAACTGGCTGACCGGCGATGGTGTCGACCTTGCCCCGTTCCCAAAACTGCGCGCCTTCATGGCCGCGATGGAGACCCGGCCCAGTGTTCAGGCCGTGCGCGCCAACGGGATGCTCTCATGACCCGTCTGTGGGTGCGTGCCGAACAACGCGACAACGAAACCCGGGTCGGCCTGACACCCGACGGGGCCGCCAGGCTGATTGCGGCGGGCATTCCGGTCACCGTTGAAGACAGCACGACCCGCTGTATTCCAACGGAACGCTATGTGCGCGCGGGGGCCGATATCGCGCCGCAGAACAGTTGGCCCGGCGCCCCACGGGGCGCGATCATTTTAGGCCTCAAGGAACTGCCCGAAGACGGCACGCCCCTGCACCATCGCCACATCATGTTCGGCCACGCATTCAAGGGACAACCCGCCGGCAAGGTCCTGCTTGACCGGTTCGCCGCCGGCGGAGGCGCGCTTTATGACCTGGAATACCTGGTGGACGGGGAAAACCGCCGCGTCGCCGCCTTTGGCTATTGGGCGGGCTATGCCGGTGCCGCGGTCGCCTTGAAATGCTGGATCGCCCAGCAACAGGGCCGGGTCGCGGGCCCGATTGCTCCCTGCTCAGGTTCAGATCACCTGCTTGGCGATCTGCAATCGGCACTGGCCGAAACAGGTTCCGGGCGCCCGAACGCGCTGATCATCGGCGCTTTGGGTCGCGTCGGCACCGGAGCGGCAGACTTGTGTACAGCGTTGGCCGTGCCCGTAACCCGGTGGGACATGCCAGAGACCGCCCATGGCGGCCCGTTCCCCGAGGTGCTGGCCCACGACATCTTTCTCAACTGCATTCTGGCGCGCCCCGGAACACCCGTCTTCGTGCCCGCGAACACCGCGCACCAACCACGCCGGCTGAGCGTCATCGGCGACATCGCCTGTGACCCGGAAAGCGACTTTTCCCCGATCAAGGTCTATGACCGTACCACGTCATGGGCGACCCCGGCCCTGCGCGTGCACGATGCGCCCGTTCTGGATGTCACTGCCATCGACAACCTGCCCTCGATGCTGCCGGTTGAATCTTCGGAAGATTATGCCAAACAGCTGTTGCCCATTCTTTTGACTCTCGGTGATCTGGACAAAGGGGTGTGGGGACGCGCCAGGGCGACCTTTGATCAGGCCATCGCACAGAAATGAAAAAGGCGGGTTGAATCCCCGCCTTCGGACACGCCTTTGACCAGGTTTTGTCAGATGCGCGCGAACCGCTGGGCAATCTTCGGAATCAGACCGCGAAATTGCAAAGGCGCGTCAGTCACGGCAAGGCAGATGCAGTCTTCGTGAATATCCGCCACGGGTGTGTGGTGGGTGTCGCTGTCCGCGACCTCGACATCACCGCGCACGAAACAGTCATCCTCGTCCTGAAACGCGCCCTGCAAGACCATCGTCATTTCAATGCCATTGTGGCCATGATCCGGCATCGCCGTACCTGCCGGAATAAACAGCAGACGGGCCGAGGCCTCTCGCGATGTTGGCAGGATGGCTTGTTTCACGCCAAGGCCAATGCCGCGCCACTTGACGGTTTCCAGATCGCCTCCGACATAGTCTTGAAGGGGACCGGGCAGGATTGACCCCGCCACCCGCGCCACCGGCGCGTCATCAACCGCGCCGCCCGCGATCAAGGCCATCGTTGCCGCAAAACTGCCCGGTGCCAGTGCGACGTCGCCGGACGGTTCCTGCGCCAGCATTTCGCCGCCAACCGCATTATAGCTTTCGACCTCGGCGCGGCACATGTCGCACAGCGATACATGCGTGGCGACCATCAGATTGAATGCCTCGGGCAACGCGCCCGCCGCGTATCCCATGAGGATGTCGGCCGTGAGGTGGTGATTTATGTTCTGTTCCATTGCGTTCATCATTTCATTGCGTGGCGCAGCCGTTCCAGCGCCAACCGTATCCGACTTTTGATCGTGCCCAGGGGCAGACCGGTTTCCCGGGCGATTTCGCTGTGGGACAAGTCCCCGAAATACGCCTGTTCTATCAAACTCCGCTGGGCGGCGGGCAATTGCGCGATCGCCTGTCCCAGCAGTTCGCTTTCCTGCTGCAGGGCGATTACATCGGCCTGATCAGGTTCTTCTTCGGGGCCCCACGCCAGATCCTCGGGTTCGGGGTGACGCTGTTTGCGTAACACGTCGATCTTTCGGTTCCGCGCGATGGTAAAGATCCAGGTCGCAACGGACGCCCTTGCGGGATCAAACATATGTGCCTTGTGCCAACAGGTGGCCAACACCTCCTGCGCGCACTCTTCGGCCAGCGACGCATCCGAACCGGATTTCATCAGGAACCCTTTGACCCGCGGGGCAAAGTGCTGAAACAGTTCGGCAAATGCCGCCTGATCCTGATCATCCCGGATGCGGATCATGTGGCCGACCCACAACATCCGTTTATCGCCGTCTTTGTTCATCTGTGCAGGTCCTGACCCCACCCCCGGAACCATCCCGATGGGCAGCTGTGCGTCTGATTGTACAGTGTCTAAACCCGCATACATGTCAGGTCTACGACCCCGGCACCAAACTGGATCAAAAAATAAATGTCTGGCGTTTCTTCATCCGTTTGACGCGCCGGGCCGTAAACACTTGCAATACTGACCAACAGGGACGCCCCAAAGACATGCCTTTTGAAGCTTCTGCCGCCATCCGCAAACGCATCGCTGTTATCGGGGGGGGCATTTCAGGGATGGGTGCGGCCCATATGCTGGCCGCTGACCACAGCGTCACCCTGTTTGAATCCGAGCCCCGACTGGGTGGTCACGCCCGCACCATCATGGCGGGCAAGAACGGTGATCAACCTGTTGATACGGGTTTTCTGGTGTTCAATTACGCGAACTATCCGCACATGGCCGCCCTGTTTGACGAACTCGATGTGCCGGTCGTCAAATCCAACATGAGCTTTGGGGCATCCATCGACGGCGGACGGCTGGAATACGGCCTGGCGAACCTTGGTGCGCTTTTTGCCCAGCGCGCAAACGCGGTCAATCCACGTTTTCTGGGCATGGTGCGCGATATACTGCGATTCAACCGTAACGCCCTGCGCGTGGCGAATGAGGATCCGGCCCGCACGATAGGCTCGTTTCTGGATGTGCTGGGCACGGGTGCGTGGTTTCGCGACTATTACCTGGCACCCCTCAGCGGCGCCATCTGGTCGACCCCTACGGAAAAGATCATGGATTTCCCGGCCCACGCCATGATCCAGTTCTTTGAGAACCACGCGCTTCTCAACACCACGGGCCAGCATCAATGGTACACTGTGAAGGGCGGCTCGGTCGAATATGTGCGCAGGCTTGAGGCCGCTATGCGCCAAAACGGTGTCGACATACGCCTTGGCGCCCCGACGCAATCGGTGCGGCGCACGGATGCCGGCGCGCAGGTCAAGGCATGGGGCGGCGACTGGGAACATTTTGACGAGGTGGTATTTGCCACCCATTCCGATGACAGCCTGATGCTGCTTGACGATCCCACTGCGGCAGAACGCGCCGCACTTGGCGCGATCAGATACCAACCCAACGACGTCATTTTGCACCGGGATGAATCGATCATGCCCAAGCGTCGCCAGACATGGTCCAGTTGGGTCTACACAGAAGACAGCGGCGCGAAGAGCGACAGGATCGACCTGACCTACTGGATCAATTCCCTCCAGCCCGTTCCCGTGGATGACCCGCATTTCGTGACATTGAATACCAACCGCACGATCCGGGAAGAGTTGATCTATGACCAGACCGTGCTGCGCCACCCGGTCTACGATCTGGCCGCACTGGCCGCGCAAGACACGGTGCGCGCGATAAACGGCACGAACGGCACGTGGTTTTGCGGGGCGTGGATGCGTCACGGGTTCCACGAAGACGGCCTGGCAAGTGCCGTGGACGTGGTGCGCGCAATGAACAGGGCTCCGATGTTGCAGGTGGCTGCATAGATGACCGGCACAGTCGATCATATTACCGGCGTGACGTATCACGGGCGCAAAGGCGACATCACAAACGCCTTTCGCTATTCGGTGGACTACATGCTGCTGGACGCCGAGGCCCCGGTGACCACGCCGTCACTGTTTGCCCGCAATGGGCGCGGGATAATGGCGCTGGACGATATCGACCACGGTGGGCCACCCAAGGCGGGGCGCGGCGCGGCATGGGTCCGCGATGTGCTGGAGACCCATCAGGTCAATGGCGTGGTGCGGATTGAACTGCTGGCCCAGCCCAAGGTGCTTGGCCACGTGTTCAACCCGGTCAGCTTTTGGCTGTGCCGACGCGCCGATGAGGCTCTGATTGCCGTGATTGCCGAGGTCACCAACACGTTCGGCGACCGCCACAGCTATCTCGTGCATCGCTCGGACCTGCGCCCCATCGCGGCCGACGACCGTTTGCCGGCCACCAAAATCCTGCACGTGTCGCCGTTTCAGCCGGTCGAGGGCGGTTATGAATTTCGCTTTGACATCCGCGATGACCGTATCGGTATCTGGATCGACTATACCCGTGGCAAGGGCGGTCTGATCGCCACGCTGACGGGCAAGCGCGCCGCACTTACCAACCGCTCGATCCTGCGCGCTCTGCTGCGCCGCCCACTTGGCGCGCGCCGGGTGCTGGCGCTGATCCACTGGCAAGCGTTCAGGCTGTGGATGAAACGCGCCGTCTATCGCGCACGCCCGCTGCCGCCATCGGACGAGGTGTCGCGGTGAGCAATACGCACCCCCATCGCCTGTCGGCCTACGCGATGTTCGCCGCACTGCTCGCCTCGGCGGGCCTGCCGATCTATATCCATGCGCCCAAGTTCTACGTCGATGAGTACGGTGTTTCGCTGGCCGCGCTGGGCGCGGTCCTGTTTGGATTGCGCCTGCTGGATGTGGTGCAGGATCCGCTGTTCGGGCGTCTGAGCGAAGTCATGCGCAGCCGCCGGGGGCTGGGCGTTCTGATCGGCAGTGCGATCATGGCGCTGTCGATGCTGGGCCTGTTTGCCGTGCCGCCCTTGCTGCCGCCGCTGATCTGGTTTGCGCTGATGCTGACAGGGGTGTTTTCCGCGTTCAGCTTCCTGACCATCAACTTTTATGCCCAGGGCGTCGTCAAGGCAGACCGCTTGCCCGGAAACGGGCATCTGTCGCTGGCGCGGTGGCGCGAGACAGGGGCGCTGTTGGGCGTCTGCGTAGCGGCCATCGCACCGGTCATGCTTGGCGGGCTGATGGGGGCGCCTTTCGCGGGGTTCGCGGTTGGCTTCTGCGTGCTGGCACTGGTCGGCGTGGTCATGATGCGGGGCGAATGGGTCAGCGACGGCCTGCCGCCATCGGTTGGCTTTCGCGCTGTGTTGGGGGATGCTCTTGCGCGGCGTCTGCTGCTGATCGCACTTGTCAATGCGGCCCCGGTTGCCGTCAGTTCCACCCTGTTTCTGTTCTTTGTGGAGAGCCGTTTGCAGGCCACCGGCTTCGAAGGCCCGCTGCTGCTGCTCTTTTTCCTGAGCGCGGCCGCCGCAGCCCCGGTCTGGGGAAAGCTGGCGGAACGTCACGGCACCAAGCCGGTGTTGCTGTGTGCGATGGTTCTGGCCATCGTGGCCTTTGGTGGTGCGTTGACACTGGGCCCCGGCGACTGGATCGCATTTGCCGTCATTTGTGTGCTGTCCGGCGCGACACTGGGGGCCGACCTGACCCTGCTGCCGGCGGTCTTTGCCAATCGCATGGCGCGCATCAGCCCTTCGGCTGCCGAAGGTTTCGGCCTGTGGTCCTTTGTTTCAAAATTCACCCTGGCCTTTGCCGCCGTCACCCTGCTTCCGCTTCTGGAAAGCGCAGGGTTCAACAGTGGTGCCGCCAGCAATACGCCCGAAGCGCTCGCGCTTCTCACGCTGCTTTACGCAGCCGTGCCTTGCGGCCTCAAGCTTGTCGCCATCCTTTTGCTGGCGACGACAGATCTGAAGGAGACGTGACATGGACGGACTGATCTATGCGCTGATCGGCGCGGCTGTGGTCATTGCCCTGAACCGGGCGTGGACACGCTATGCCGGATTTCTCGCCCAGGCGCCCAAGGATTATGCCGGGAACGGAACGGTTTTCGACATCCGCACGCACCTGAATGGGCCAATGATCTGCGAAGGTGTCATATATGGCCCGACCGGGCGGGTGTCTTCGCGTTTCGTGGGCGCATTCGACTGCCACTGGAACGGCAATCGCGGCGTGATGCACGAACATTTCCGGTATGATGACGGTTCCGAGCAGACGCGGGCATGGGACCTCAGCCTTGCCAATGATGGACGCATCAAGGCACTTGCCAGCGACGTTGTGGGTGAAGGGACGGGCCAGCAGGCCGGCAACGCCGTGCAACTGAAATACCGCTTCAAACTGCCCGAGAAATCGGGCGGCCACGTGCTCGACACTGTGGACTGGATGTATCTGGCACCAAACGGAACCATTGTGAATCGCTCGCAGTTCAGGAAATATGGGGTGAAAGTGGCGGAGCTTGTCGCAACAATGCGCCCGGCGGCCGCTGCGGAACTGAAAGAAGCTGCATGAGTGACATTGACCTGCACGGCAAACGGTATTGGCTGGTCGGCGCTGGCGACGGACTGGGCAAGGCGCTTGCGCGACACATGAGCAGATCCGGCGTTGAGGTCATCGTGTCGTCACGCAGCGAGGCCAAGCTGTCCGCGCTGGTCGATGACCTGCCGGGCAAGGCGTCTTACCAAACCATCGACATTGCGGATGATGACAGCGTGAAAGCCGCCGCAGACGCCATCGGCGAAATTGACGGCGTTATTCTGCTGGCCGGGGTCTACTGGCCCTTTTCAGCGCGCGAGTGGAATGCCGAACAGGCGACGGCAATGGCCGACATCAACTTTACCGGTTTCATGCGGGTGCTTGGGCAGGTTGTTCCGAAATTTGTCGAACGGGATGCGGGCCACATCGTGATCACGTCGTCCCTGTCCGGATTTCGCGGCCTTCCCCGCTCCATCGGTTATACCGCGTCCAAGGCGGCCGCCATGTCCCTGGCCGAATGCATGCACGCCGATCTTCGAAAGACCGGCGTGCGGGTTCAAGTCGCCAACCCGGGATATATCAAGACGCAGCTGACGGATAAAAACGACTTTTCCATGCCGTTTATCATGGAACCCGAGGACGCCGCGCGCGAAATGTTCGAGTTGATGTTGACGGACCGTTTCAAGAAAAGCTTTCCAACGGCATTTTCACTGCTGTTCCGCGGGGCGCAGTTCTTGCCCGACTGGCTGTATTTCCGCATCTTTTCCTGATCAGAACCGACATCGTCAATGTCGTGTCCGGGACAGAACCGGCATGGCGAGTCAGTGACGCTGACCTCATCGAAAGACGTGCGAGGGTTCTGTCGTGCCGGACACACTACCGCTAGAACACGGTCGTCTGACAGACGCCCAGATTGCCGGTTACTGGCGGGATGGTTTTCTGTTTCCACTGCCAGCGCCCGACCTGCAGACCGCCCTGTCGGGGCGCGCCGCGCTGGAAAGCCTGGAAGCGGAATGGCGCACGCGCGATCTGCCCTTTCCGCTCAACACGTTCAAGCGGGTGAACGCACATGTGGTCATGCCGCTCGCGGCCCGCATCGCAACAGACCGCATCGTTCTGGACGTGATCGAAGGCATCCTGGGGCCCGACATCCTGATCTATTCCACCGAATTTTTCATCAAGGAGCCGAACACAAGCCAGATTGTGTCCATGCATCAGGATCTGACCTATTGGGGCCTGGGGGCAATTGATGGACTGGTGACGGCATGGATTGCGCTTTCGCCCGCCACTCCGGCTTCGGGGTGCATGGATTTCGTCGCGGGCAGTCACAAGAATGCAATCCTGGAACACAAGGATTCCTTTGATCCCAACAACCTTCTGAGCCGCGGGCAGGAGGTCAAGGTCGAGGTCGCCGACGCAGACAAGACCGCCATCGAAATTCATCCCGGACAAATGAGCTTGCATCACGGCCTCACCATCCATGGCTCGGGCCCCAACACGACGGATGACAGGCGCATCGCCTGCGTGGTGCGCTACATCCGCCCCGATATCGCCCAGCAGGTCGGCGGCAAGGACTATGCCATGCACGCGCGGGGCAATGACCGCCATGGCAATTTCATTCCCGTGCCTGTCCCGACTGTTGCCTTTGCGCCCGATGCACTGGCGCTTTATGCCGAGATACGATCCGAGCAGGCACAGGTAATGATGAAAAGCGCCAAGGGCGCATCGGAGATATATACATGATGGATCAGGTCAAATTCACAGCCATGAAAGACGGCGATCGCGACGACTATGCGTTTCTGACCGAACACGAGGTTGCGTACACCAAAGGCACCGCAGACCGTCTGATGGGCGCCCTCGAAACGCTGGACGAGGGGCTGTCGGGCTATCAGATCACCCGCCTTGGCCACTCGTTGCAATCGGCGACGCGGGCGTGGCGCGACGGCGCGGATACGGACTGGCTGGTCTCGACCCTTCTTCATGACATCGGCGACATTTTCGCGCCCTACAACCACGACGAATACGCCGCCAGCATCCTCAAACCCTTTGTGCGCGAACAGTGCACATGGGTGGTGGAAAAACACGGCGATTTCCAGATGATCTATTACGGCGAACATGTGGGGGCGAACCCGCACAAGCGCGACGCCTATGCCGGGCACCCGTATTTTGACGATTGTGCCACGTTTTGCGAGCGCTGGGATCAGTCAAGCTTTGATCCGGCCTACGACGCTCTGCCACTGGAACACTTCCGCCCGCTGGTGCGGCAGGTGTTTGACCGCACACCCTACGATCCGCAGGTTATACGGCCCGGATTGCGCGTCCCATTGGTGGATGAAAGTGTCGCTGCGACGCGGACCTGAGTGTTCAGTCGCTAACTGTCCGGCGCTTGCAGCGGCACCACATTCTGCGGCGCTTCCTCAATCTCTTCAAAATCGAAGTTGTCGAGACGATTGGCACGCTTGCCCGCCTTGTCCGCGCTGATCTTGATCTCTTCGATATCCTTGGAGGCTTGCAAAAAGTGGCGGTCAAGATTGCCGACTCTGTTGCCCAGCCGATCGACGTCCTGCACCAACAAGGACAACTCCTTGCGAATTGCACCGGCCTGTTCGCGCATCCGTGCATCTTTCAGAATGGCGCGCATGGTGTTCAGCGTCGCCATGCAGGTGGTGGGCGAGACGATCCAGACCCGCGCGTCAAATCCTGCGCGCACGACGTCGGGGAAATTCGCGTGCAACTCGGCATAGACCGCCTCCGAAGGCAAGAACATCAACGCGCCATCTGCGGTTTCGCCTTCGATGATGTACTTGTCGGAAATGTCCGCGATATGCTTTTTCACCGCCACTTTCATCTGCGCCACAGCCGCTTTCAACGCATGATCCGTGTCAGCGGCACGCAGGGCCTCATAGGCTTCGAGCGGGAACTTGCTGTCGATCACGATGGGACCCGGCGGATTGGGCAGGTCGATCAGACAGTCCGCGCGCTTGCCGTTGCTCAGCGTGTGTTGCAGCGCATAACTGTCGCTGGGCAGCGCCTTGGACACGATGTCGCGCAGTTGGATTTCGCCGAACGCACCGCGCGTTTGCTTGTTGGACAGGATGTCCTGCAGGGACAACACGTCGCCGGACAGCTTGGTGATGTTGTCCTGGGCCTTGTCGATGGCCGCGAGCCGTTCCTGCAATTGCGTCAGACTGGTCGTCGTCTGCTTGCTGGACCCGTGCAGGGTTTCCTTCATCCGTTCCTGCATTTCGGTCATACCACGCTGGCTGCGCATCGCATTGTCGGCCAACCGGTCCTGCATCTGCTGCTGAACGTGGGCAAGCCGCGCCTCGACCGTCTGGGCGAGTTGCGCCTGACTGTTGGTGGCGGTGTCGGAAACGGTCTGGATCGACGCGCGCAACCCTTCCTGGCCCTGCGCCAGCCCTTGCACGTGCTGCCCGAGATAGCCCAGTTGCTGCGCCAGCGGTTCTGCCGCCCGGGCCGAGCGGCCCGCCGCGCGCAGGGCCGCGATCAGAAGGATCACGATCAACAGCGCGACGCCCGTACCGAAAAGTCCGGCCAGAACCAGCGGGTCGCCTGTATCAAGCGTGATGTTGCCAATCTGGATCATGTGCGTCCGAACAGCCGTTCGATATCGGCCAGCTTGAGTTCGACATAGGTGGGCCGCCCGTGGTTGCACTGCCCGGAATGGGGTGTTGCCTCCATTTCGCGCAGCAGCGCGTTCATCTCTTCGGCGCGCATCCGGCGGCCCGAGCGGATGGAACCGTGACACGCCACGCGTGACAGGATCGCCTCGACCCGCGCCTGCACGGATTGGCTTGAGCCGAGGTCGGAGAGTTCGTCCAGAATGTCGTGGATCATTGCCTTGGCATCGACCTCGCCCAGAATGGCAGGCGTTTCGCGCACCGCGATGGCATCACCGCCGAACAGTTCGATACCAAGCCCGGCGCGCGACAACACCTCGGAAATCTCCATCAACGCGTCACATTCGGCGGCGGACAGGGTGATGATCTCGGGGATCAGAAGGGCCTGCGCGGCCACGCCGTTTTCGGCCATCTGGGTTTTCAGTTTTTCATAGACCAGCCGTTCGTGCGCGGCGTGCTGATCCACGATCACCATGCCACTGGCGGTTTGCGCCACGATGTAGTTTTTGTGTACCTGCCCCCGCGCGACCCCCAGTGGCAGGTCGGCCGGTTCGACCTCGGGCGCGGTTTCAACCACTTGCGCACTGTAATCCCGCGCCATCTCGGCAAACCCGGCCGACGGGCGTGGACCGAGACTGGCGCGGTCCATCTGATAGACGCGCGGCTGCCCCGGTTCAGGCCGCATCGCCCCGAGCGTCGCGCTGGCAACGGTCGACGAGGCGCGGTGCCCCGCATCCGCCAACGCGTGGCGCAAGCCGGACACGATCAGACCGCGCGCAAGGCCCGGATCGCGAAAACGCACTTCGGATTTTGCCGGATGCACATTGACGTCAACCAGTTGCGGGTCGCAATCGACAAACAGGGCCGCCGCCGGGTGACGGTCGCGGCTGAGAAAATCGAAATACGCGGCGCGCAAGGCTCCGGTCAGCAGCTTGTCCTTGACGGGCCGACCGTTGACGAACAGGAACTGCGCAACCGCTGCGCCCCGTGAATAGGTCGGCAATGCGGCATAGCCGGTCAGGTGCAGCCCCTCGCGCATGGTGTCGATGGCAATGCTGTTTTCCGCAAATTCCGTGCCCAGCACGTCAGACAACCGCCCGCGCAAGGCCGCCATGGGATCGCCTGTCTGCGCCTCGGCCCGGAACACGGTGCGCGGTGCGCCCGTGACATCGCGCAATTCAAAGCGGATGAACGGTTCGGCCATGGCGAGGCGCTTGACCACATCCGTGATCGCCTGTGCCTCGGCCCGGTCCGTGCGCAGGAATTTCAGGCGCGCGGGCGTGGCATAGAACAGATCGCGCAGCGTGATGACGGTGCCGGAGTTGAGCGCCGCAGGCTTGACGGCCGAAGTTACACCACCCGCGACGGTGATTTCCGCCGCCGCGTCCCCCGGCACGCGGCTGGTGATGGTCAGGCGGCCCACGGCCCCGAGGCTGGGCAGGGCTTCGCCGCGAAAACCGAAGGTGTGGATGTTGAGCAGGTCCGAGCCGTCGATCTTGGACGTGGCATGGCGGGACAGGGCCAGTGGCAAATCCGCCGCCGCAATCCCGCAGCCATCATCCGTAACCCGGATCAGGATCTTGCCTCCGCCAGAGACATCAATGCCGATACGCCGGGCCCCGGCATCTATTGCGTTTTCAACAAGTTCCTTGACTGCGGACGCAGGCCGCTCGACAACTTCACCGGCCGCGATGCGGTTGACCGCGGCACTGTCGAGTTGGCGGATCACAGGACGTATGTTGGGGGTCTGATCGTTCATGCCACAAGACCTAGCACACGGACGCGCGATTCGACCACACCTTGCGCAGGGTCAAAACCGTGTTCAGCTGCCCGTCGCTGCGCGGTACCAGGCCACGATTGCCGCGCGTTCCTCGTCTTCCATATAGCTCAGATTGGCGGGTGGCATCGCGTGGCTGATCCCTGATTGCAGGTAAACGGCACGGGCATTGCGGGTCAGGTCCGCCTCGGTTTCCAGCGCCACGCCCCTGGGCGCCCACAACAGGCCCGGCCAGACCGGTTCGGCGGCGTGGCACATGCTGCACCGCCCCAGGACGATGTCATGGACCTCCTGGAACCCGTCGGCCTGTGCGAAACGTGTGACGATTTTCGCCTCGCGCGCGGGATCGGGCGCGACGCTGAGCCAGATGATGGCAATGAAGATCAGTGCCGTTACGCCCCATGTCCAATGCGGATTGCCCTGCCGTGCATGATGCGTGTTGAACCAGTGCCGGATCGTGACGCCCATCAGAAAGACGAGGCTGGCGATGATCCAGTTGTATTCGGACGCAAAGGAAAGCGGGTAGTGATTGGACAGCATCAGGAAGATCACCGGCAAGGTCAGGTAGTTGTTGTGGGTCGAACGCTGCTTGGCGATCTTGCCGTATTTTGCATCCGGGGTGCGGCCCGCCATCAGGTCGGCGACCACGATCTTCTGGTTGGGGATGATAATGAAAAACACGTTGCCGGACATGATTGTCGCGGTGAATGCACCGAGGTGCAGCAGGGCCGCACGGCCCGTGAACACCTGCGCATAAAACCATGCCATGGCGATCAGCACCACGAACAGGGCGACCATCAGCGTCGTCTGGTTGGCGTTTACAAACAGGTTGCACAGCTGCGTGTAGACCAGCCATCCAAAGGCCAGCGATGCCAGCGAGATACCAACCGCCTGCCAGGGGGCGAGGTCCCTCACGCCGGGATCAATTAGATAGAATTCAGCCCCGAGGTAGTAGACCAGCACCAGCAGGACAAAGCCGCTGATCCATGTCCAGTAGCTTTGCCATTTGTGCCAGATCAGCCCATCGGGCATGCCCGCCGGAGCCACGAGGTATTTCTGGATGTGGTAAAAACCGCCCCCGTGCACCTGCCATTCCTCGCCATCGGCACCGCTGTCCAGATTTCGGTCTCGGTGCAGGCCCAGATCGAGCGCGATGAAATAGAACGACGACCCGATCCACGCGATGGCAGTGATCACATGCAGCCAGCGGACGGCGAATTCTGCCCAGGCGCCCATAGCGGCCAAGTCGTACATCTGTGCTGTCCCCTTGTTTGCGCCTGCAAGGATAGACTGCGCGTCAGGGATACGAAAGGGAGTTGGGGGCGCTGCCCCCGGCCTTCGGCCTCCCCCGTGGTATTTCTGGTCAGAAGAAGCCTAATCGTAGCGCAATTCAGCCGCTTTGCCCTTGAAGATCGTGTAGGCCAATGCCGTGTAGCCCGCGATCATCGGCAAGACGAAGACGGTCCCGATCAGGATGATGAACAGGCTTTCAGGCGCACTCGCCGCCTCGTAAATCGTCAGTTTGTCAGGGACGACATAGGGGTAGAAGGAATAGGCCAGCCCCCCAAAGGCCAACACGAACAGCCCGATGGCATAGAGGAATGGCATGCGTGCGCCTGTGTCCATGGCATTGGGAAGTCGCTGCAACGACCGCCACAACAGCCAGACCAACAGACCTGACAGGATCGGCATCGGCGCGAGCAGGATAATCTCGGGGAAGGTGAACCACTTGTCGAAGATGCGCGTGCTGACCAGTGGCGAGGCCAGTGATACCGCCCCCAAGCCCAGAACAAGCCCCCAGATGCCGCCCCTAGCCCAGTCCACGGCCTTGGATTGCAGGGTGTATTCCGTTTTCAGGATCAGCCAGCAGGCCCCGATGAAGGAATAGGCCACGGTCAGGAAAACGGCTGTGATCATCGCGAATATCCACGTACCCGGCGTGCTTTCCAGCCCCATGACATATTTGCCCAGCATGAAACCCTGCGCCAGTGCGGTCATGAGTGAGCCTGCGAAGAACAGCCAGTTCCACGTGGCTTTGTACGGGGTTGGTGCCTTGACCCGAAATTCGAACGCCACGCCGCGCAGGATCAGACCGATCAGCATGATCGCCACCGGCAGGTACAGCGCCGTCAGGATGGTGCCATGGGCCGCGGGAAAGGCCACCAGCAACAGGCCGATGGCCAGCACCAGCCACGTCTCGTTCGCGTCCCAGAACGGGCCGATGGAGGCGACCATCATGTCCTTTTCATCGTTCGAGGCAAAGGGGAACAAAACCCCTACCCCCAGATCGAATCCGTCGAGCACCACGTAGATCAGGATGGAGACGCCCATGAGGGCGGCAAAGGTGAAGGGCAGCCATAGAGCCGGGTCGCCAAACAATTCCATGTCATTACTCCGCTGGGACGGTGCGTGTGATCGCCTCGCCCGATTGAGGGGTGCGGGGGCGCGGCACGTCACCATGTGCCGCCTTGCGCGCGAGGTAGAACAGCACACCGATATAGGCCCCCAGCAGCAGGACGTAGATCGCCAGATAGGTGGTCAGGGTGATCGCCACGAAGGGCGCGGGCACATCCGCCACGGCCATTTCGGTGGTCAGCACACCCTGCACCAGCCACGGCTGCCGCCCGATTTCGGTGGTGTACCAGCCCGCAAGGGTCGCCACCCAGCCCGAAAAGGCCATCGGCACCAGCGCCAGCGTCAGCAGTTTGGGCAGACCGTCCGGCCCGCGCCCCTTGCGCAACATCGCGAACGCCGCAGCCCAGCTGAGGAACAGCATCGCGAATCCGGTCCCCACCATGATGCGGAATGACCAGAAGACAGGGGCCACGGGCGGGTGCAACACCTCGCCCTGCTCGGTCACGAAGTCGTTGAGACCGGGCACCACGCCTTCGGCCTTGTGCTTGAGAATGAACGATGCGCCGTTCGGAATACCGACTTCAAACCGGTTCTCGCGGGTCGCTTCATCCGGCAGTGCAAAGAGCAGCAGTGGCACATTCGGCCCGGTTTCCCAGTTGCCCTCCATCGCCGCCACCTTCTGCGGCTGGTATTCGAGGGTGTTCAGGCCGTGCAAATCCCCCATGAAGATTTGAACCGGGATCAGCAGCGCGCCAAGGTAGACGCCGGTTTTCAGCGTCACGCGCACCCCGTCAGAACGGTCCCCCAGCAGCCAGCGGAAGGCGCTGAACCCGGCCACGAGAAAGGCCACACTCAGGCCAGAGGCCAGCAACATATGCGTAAACCGGTATGGCATCGACGGATTGAAGATGATTGCCATCCAATCGGTGGCAAAGGCCACACCGTCGCGCATCTCGTACCCCTGGGGGGTGTGCATCCAGCTGTTCAGAACGATGATCCAGAAGGCCGACATCGTGGTTCCAAGGGCCACAAGGAACGTCGCGGTTGTGTGCAGCCAGCCTGGCACCCGCGAAAACCCGAACAGCATGATACCAAGGAACACCGCCTCAAGGAAAAAGGCGGTCAGCACTTCGTAGGTGAGCAAAGGGCCTGCAATGTTGCCGACGGTTTCCATGAAACCGGGCCAGTTTGTCCCGAACTGGAAGGACATCGTGATGCCCGACACCACGCCCATGGCAAAAGACAGCGCAAACACTTTTACCCAAAAGCGGTACGCCTCCATCCATTTGCCGTTGCCTGTCGCGGCAAAGCGCAGTTTGAAGAACAACAAAACCCAGCCCAGGGCGATGGTGATCGTTGGAAACAGGATATGGAACGAAATGTTCGCTCCGAATTGAATGCGGGACAGTACAAGGGTGTCCATCTACCTCTCCGATAATCAAAACGACGGTTTTTTGTGACTTGATGCTCATGTAGCTTTCAATTCGTCCACAACATCGGTGGTGCGACAGCATGCGCAGCGTCTGACCCTGCGCGTATTGTCGCGGGCCCTGAAAAACACCGGAAGCAGAATGCAAAAAGCGGAGGATCACCCCCGCTTTTCGACTTCACATAAGGGCTGTGGCCTAGACTTCGTCTGGCAGGGCCAGATTGAGGATGATCGACAGGGCAGCCGCAGGAAGCAGGCCGGACGTCATCAGGATACCCAGCGTCCGCGGCAGGTGCTGCAACGCCTCGGGCACCAGTTGCAGACCCAGCCCCAGCGACAGGGACACGGCAAAGATCACCATGTTGCGGCGCGTCCAGTTGACATCTGACAACATGTTGACCCCCGCCGCCGCCACCATGCCGAACATCACGATCACACCGCCGCCCAGCACGTTGATCGGAACCGTGGCAACGATGGCGCCCACCTTGGGGATCAATCCGCTCAGGATCAGGAACAGCGCACCGATGGTCACGACATGGCGGCTCATCACGCCTGTCATCGAAATCAGGCCGACATTCTGGCTGAACGAAGTGTTCGGCAGACCGCCGAAGATACCGGCGATGGCGGTGCCCAGACCGTCAGCAAAGGTCGCGCCGCTGATCTCCTTGTCGGTCGCCTCGCGCCCCGCACCGCCTTTGGTGATCCCGGAGACGTCGCCCACCGTTTCGATGGCCGAGATCACGGCCATGAAACACATGCCGACGATCACGGCGGCATTGAACTCGAGCCCCCATTTGAACGGCACAGGCGGTGCAAACACGGCGGCCCGTCCGACATTGCCAAAGTTGACCTGCCCGATGGCAAGTGCCGCGATGTAACCCGCCACAAGGCCGATCAGGACAGCGGCAACCGACATCAGGCCCTTGGTGAAGAACTTGATCGCGAGGGTTACGATGATCACGACAAGGGCCGGACCCCACATCGCAATGGAGCCGAATTCGGGCTTGCCGATCAGGGGCACTCCGCCAGCGGCGTACTGAATGCCGACCTTGACCAGCGCAAGGCCGATCATCAGCACGATCAACCCCGTCACCAACGGTGGCAGCGCAAAACGCAACCGCCCCACGAAGGTGCCGATGAAGAAGTGGAACACACCCCCGATGACGACACCCGTCATCAGCGACGCCATTCCGGCGGTGCCCTGTCCGGCCACGGCCGGGATCATGATCGGCAAAAAGGCAAAGGACGTGCCCTGCACAATCGGCAGACGTGCGCCAATGGGGCCGACACCAATGGTCTGGAACAGGGTGGCGATGCCCGCAAACAGCATCGACATCTGGATCATGTAGGTCATGTCCGGAAAGCCAAGCGCGCCCTGATCGGAGCCGAATCCGATACCGGCAGCCCCCGCGACGATAATGGCGGGCGTCACGTTGCTGGCGAACATCGCCAAAACGTGCTGGATGCCCAGCGGCACGGCGCGCACCAACGGCGGCGTGTAATTCGGGTCGCGCAGCTCTTCGGCTGTCCCGAGTGTTGTGTCTGTCATTGATTCTGGTCCCTGTTCCACGCCGTCTTGATCGCGGCTGCGCGGGACTATGGGATCACACGGTATGGCGGATCAAGGGAAAACTCCTGCAGGTTCGATCCCGACCCGATCCTGTCGATGACTGCAAACAAACCGGGCACATGCAGCGGCGTGAGCACGCCATGCCATGTCCCACGATGCAGATTTATGGCCTGACCCGGCGTCGTCAGGAACGCCAGCGGCACACCCGGCTCACCGGAGTCATCAGGTGCAACGGTCACCAGAAACGCATGTTCGGACATCGGGACAAAGGCCTGACTGCCATCCGGGTGCCGTTCCAGCAGATCGAGGGTGTAGGGCAGCGTGCGCGGGGTTGCACGGAACAGGCTCAGCCCCGCGCGCCCATCGCCGAAATCCATCCGCGCACGGTCATGATACCGCCCGCACATGCCCGCATTGATCAGCTTGTCCGGATCGCCCGCACAGTCCAGAACATCGCCAAAGGGCGCAAAGGCCTTGGCCGTCAACGGCTGGCAGCGGATGTCAGAGCGGAACATGCCGGTTCACATCCTTGTAGAGCAGATAGCGGAACGGTTCGGTCCCCGTCGCGATGCAGGCCTGTGGGCAAAACGCGCGCAGCCACATGAAATCGCCCGGCCCCACACTGACCCAATCGGTGTTCAGAAGGTATTCGGCCGTGCCTTGCAACACATATATTCCGTGCTCCATCACGTGGGTTTCGGCAAAGGGGATGCGTGCGCCGGGCAGGAAATTCACAAGGTTCACGTGGCAGTCATGGCGCAGATCCAGCGGATCGACAAAACGCTGCGTGGCCCACGCACCATTGGTGCCGGGCATCGGTACCGCGCGCACGTCCTCCTCGTGGGTGATGACCGGTTCGGGCAGGGTCAGCCCGTCGCCGGGGACAAAGCGTTTGCGCACCCAATGCACGCCGCACGGCACCTCGTCCCGGTTCCACAGGGTCCATTGCGCACCCGGCGGGATATAGGCGTAACTGCCCGGTGTCATGACATGCACCGTCGCACCCAATGTCAGATGGGCGGTGCCATGGGCCACAAACAGGATCGCCTGCGCGTCCATTTCCGGTTCGGGGGTGTTGCTGCCACCCTCCGGCCCCAGTTCAATCGCGTATTGCGCAAATGTTTCGGCAAAGCCCGACAGGGGGCGCGCCAGTATCCAGGCCCGCGTGCTGTCCCATCCCGGCAGGAACGAGGTGACGATATCGCGCTGCGTAACCGCGGGGATCACCGCGTATGCGTCCGTGAATATGGCCGTTCCGACGGGCGACTTGCTTTGATCCGGATGACCACCGGGGGGGAAGGCATAGGTGGTCATGCAAGGGCCTCCAGCCGCAGTCGGGCGATGCGCTCGACCTGTCGACAGGCTTCGGCGAATTCGGTGTCGGTGTCATTGGCGATGCGCCGGTCAAAGGCGCGCAGGATGCCCGCCTTGTCGTGATCCTTGACCGCGATGATGAAGGGAAAGCCGTGCTTGGCCACATAGGCGCTGTTCTGCGTGTCGAACCTGTGGCGCTCGTCATCCGTCAGGGCATCGAGGCCCGCACTTGCCTGTTCCTCCGTGCTTTCGTTGGTGAGGCGCCTGGCTGCCGCCAGCTTGCCCGCGAGATCAGGGTGGGCACGCAGCACTTCCATGCGCTGCGCGTCCGGGGCCGCCCGGAACACCCGGCAAAGAGCATTGTGCAGCCCCTGCGACGTATCATGCGCAGGCCCCAGTTCCAGCGCCCACGCGCCTTCGGCAATCCACGGCGAATGTTCAAAGATACCGCCAAAAGCCGCGACAAAGTCGGCGCGCTCCATCAGATGCCAGCCACACTGTGCCTTTGGCTGGTGCGTGGCGGCCCAATGGGCCGCGATGTCGGCCCGGCGGGCGCACCAGACACCCTCGTGACCCCGCACGTAGTCGATGAACTTGCGCAACGCCTGCACCCGGCCCGGCCGTCCGATCAGGCGGCAATGCAATCCGATGCTCATCATCGCAGGCCGCCCCGCCGCGCCTTCGGCGTAAAGCGCGTCAAAGCTGTCGCGCAGATAGGCAAAGAACTGATCGCCCGAATTGAATCCCTGCGGCGTGGCAAAGCGCATGTCGTTGCAATCAAGCGTATAGGGAATAATCAACTGATCGCGTTCACCGATCCGTACCCAGTAGGGCAGGTCGTCGTCATAGGTGTCGCTGATCCAGTCAAAACCGCGTTGCGCCGCCAGGGCCACCGTGTTGACCGAACAGCGACCCGTATACCAACCCGTGGGGCGCGCGCCCGTCACTTCAGTATGCAGCGCGATGGCCGCATCCATGTCGCCCGCCTCGTCGGTCTCGGAATGATCCTTGTAGTCGATCCATTTCAGCCCGTGACTGGCGATTTCCCAACCCGCATCCTGCATCGCCCCGACCTGCGCCGGGCTGCGCGCCAGCGCCGTGGCCACGCCGTAAACCGTCACAGGTATGGCCGTTTCGGTGAACAGGCGGTGCAGGCGCCAGAACCCGGCACGCGCGCCGTAGTCATAGATGCTTTCCATGTTCCAATGGCGCTGCCCGGGCCACGCCGCCGCGCCCACGATTTCGGACAGAAACGCCTCGGATGCCGCATCGCCGTGCAAAACGCAGTTTTCGCCCCCCTCTTCGTAATTCAGCACGAACGACACGGCGATGCGCGCACCACCGGGCCACGCAGCATCCGGGCGATCAGGCCCGTGCCCGTAAAAATCGCGCGGGTAACGAGAGGCGGCGTCGGCCATGGACTTCCCTTTGTAAACGGAGTGAGATGCGCATAATCTGAGCGATCACAAGGTGGGATACAATGGCGAGCGGATACCTGACAACCCATGTCCTTGACACGGCCCGTGGCGTACCAGCGGCGGGGATCACCATTGCCCTCTATCGTGTGTCGGGCAATTCGCACACAAAGATCGCCGAGGCAGCCACTAACCAGGACGGGCGTACCGATGCGCCGATGCTGCCTGCCGGACAGATGACAAAGGGCCAGTACGAACTGGTTTTTTTCTGCGGAGACTACCTGGATGCGCATGGGCTTGGCGGCGATGAGGTGAAATTCCTCGACCGGATCCCGATCCGGTTCGGCATCACGGACGAGGCGGCGCATTACCACGTGCCGCTGTTGCTGTCGCCCTATGGCTATTCGACCTATCGCGGCAGCTAGACACGCGCGATGAACGTGATGTGGGACGTGCCGAACTTTCGCCGGTCCACAGGCGCAAACCCCTCTGGCGGGATCATGAATGCGCTTTCCTCCCAGACCACCAGCGCGCCGGGGGCCAGCCAGTCGCGCGCAGCGTTCAGGGCACGTTCCCCAAGGCCCTTGCCATAGGGCGGGTCCATGAAAACAAGATCAAATGGGGCACCGGACGACGATGCGACACCTGTCGCATCGCTGCGGATCAGTCGGGTTTCGTCCTCTGCCCCCAGCTTTGCTATATTGTCAGCGATCAGCCGTTGCCCGACACGCCCGTTTTCGACAAACACCACCCGCGCCGCGCCGCGCGACAGCGCCTCGAACCCCAGCGCACCGGTGCCCGCAAACAGATCAAGCACCTGCGCGCCCTCGATCACACCGCGACTGGTCAGCATGGAAAACAGGGATTCGCGCACCCGGTCCGGCGTCGGGCGCAGATGTGCGCCGGGGTCGCCCTTGCCCACCGATGCCAGCGGCACCCCGCGCCAGCGCCCGGCAATGATCCTCACCTGAGCAGCGCCTTGAGATCGCTGGACGCCTCGGCAATCACGGCTGCATCCGGGCTTTTGCCCGCCTCGATAAGCCGCTTGCCGATCATGTACCCGCGCGGATCATTGGCCGCATCGACGGCCAGCAACGTGTCACCCTTGAAATACCAGAACGACTTTGCCGTGCCACCATCGCGCGTCACCACGCGGTCATAGCCGGTGTTCAGGCCTGCAATCTGCAACTTGACATCGTACTGATCCGACCAGAACCAGGGACGCGCGACATAATCCTTGCCCGCGCCCATGATGTTTTCGGCCACACATTCGGCCTGATCAATCGCGTTGGGCACGCTTTCCAGACGGATGCGCCCACCGCGATAGGGGAACGAGGCACAGTCCCCCGCCGCCCATACATGCGGGGCCGAGGTGCGCCCTTGGGCATCGGTGGCGATGCCGTTGTCGATGGTGATACCGGCGGCCTCTGCCAATGCGGTGCCGGGCGCGATACCCACGCCGACAATGACAAAATCCACATCCAAAGTGCTGCCATCCGTCAGGGCGGCGCCAGACACCGCGCCCTCGCCCGTCAGACGATCAAGGCCCACTCCCTCGCGAATATCAACGCCGTGCGCGCCATGCAGGGCGCGGAAATAGTCGCTTGTTTCGGGCGCGGCGACCCTTTGCAGGATGCGATCCGCCATTTCGACCAGAACCACGTCCAGCCCCAGCTTGGAGGCGACCGAGGCTGCCTCCAACCCGATATACCCGCCCCCGACGATCAGCACACGTGCGCCTGACACAAACCTTGGGGCCATGGCATCCACGTCCGCCAGATCGCGCACGACAAACACACCGTCCAGATCGCCACCGATGGCGGCGGGCAGGCGGTGCGGCACGGATCCGGTTGCTAGCACGAGGTGGTTATAGGCAAGCACGTCATCCCCCGCCGTAACCTTCTGCGCGGCAACGTCAATCGCGGACACCTCGGTGCCAAGGCGCAGGTCGATCTCGTGTTCCGCGTAAAACGCTTCGGGCCGCAAAAACAGGCGTTCCATCGGCATGTCCCCCATCAGATAGGCCTTGGACAAGGGCGGGCGTTGATAGGGCGGCGCAGGTTCGGCCCCGATCAACGTGATCCGCCCCTCGAACCCGCCATTGCGCAGCTTGGCCACGCAGGACGCGCCCGCCTGTCCTGCCCCGATCACCACTACATGGTCCATTGAATCAACCTTTGTTCTCGCCCTTTGCCACAGCGCAGCCTATATCGCAGGGCAAGGCGCATGCAATTCCAAGAAAGGGCAAACGCGATGGCGATTTCACAAGGCGACACACTTCCTGACGCAACACTGGTCCATATGGGCGACGAAGGCCCCGAGACTGTTCAACTGAGCGCAAAGACAAAAGGGCGCAAAGTCGTGATCTTTGCCCTGCCCGGTGCCTATACCGGCGTGTGCAGCACGGCCCATGTTCCCAGCTTTATCCGGACCAAGGATCAGTTCGCTGCCAAGGGCGTCGACGAAATCATCTGCATTTCGGTCAATGACCCCTTCGTGATGAAAGCCTGGGGCGAGGCCACAGGTGCGAGTACCGCAGGGATCACGATGCTGGGTGACGCCGATGCCAGCTTTACCGAGGCGATGGGCCGCACGTTCACGGCACCGCCCGCCGGGCTGATCAACCGCTCCAAACGCTATGCGATGGTGGTCGAGGACGGCAAGGTCACGCTGCTTCAGGAAGAGGAAAGCCCGGGCGTCTGCGATGTCTCGGGCGGCGAAGAATTGCTGGCTGCCATGTAAACCAGCGCCAATTCAGATATGACGCAAAAGGCCCCCGGATCACGGGGGCCTTTTTCCGTTGGATCACTCCGCGGCCTGGATAATGGTGCGCGTGGGGAACGGTATCGGCACACTTGCGGCGTCCAGCGCCTCCTTGACCTGCCGTTTCATGTCCGCCTGAAACTGGAAATATTCCCCGCTTTTGCACCAGACGCGCACCAGGAAATCGACCGAACTGTCGTTGAGGTTGTTGACCTGGATGAACGGCGCCGGTTCGCTGCGCGCGCGCTCGTCGGCGAGGATCGTGTCGCGGATCACCTCTTCGGCCTGTTTCAGGTTGGCGCCATAGCCGACCCCGAAGGTCCATTCCGCGCGGCGCGTGGGATAGACCGAGTAGTTGTCGATGACGTTGCCCCACACTTCGGAATTGGGAATGATGACCTGCACGTTGCTGAGGTTGGCGAGTTCGGTAAAGTTCAGGGTGACATCCTTGACCGTCCCCATCTTGCCCGCCACCTCGACGAAATCGCCGATCTTGAGAGGGCGAAACAGGATCAGCATGACACCGGCGGCCACGTTCGACAGGGTGCCCTGCAGGGCCAGACCGATGGCAAGACCCGCCGCGCCGACAGCGGCAACGACGGACGTGGTCTGCACGCCAAAGGTGTTCAGCACGATCAGCGCGGTAAACCCGAGGACAACATAGCGCACGATCGAGCCGAGGAAATTGAACAGCGTGTCGTCCAGATGGCGGCTGCGCTTGCCCACATTTGTCATCCGGCGCCCCAACCACGCGGCAATGATCCAACCCACCGTCAGAATCAGAATGACGGCCAGGACAGAGCCAAACAAGGATGCGAGGAATTCAAGCGACAGGTAGTCGCCGATGGTGTTGTCCTGCCAGATTTCGATCGACAGGAATTGTTGTAATTGTTCCATTTCCCTACCCCGCCAGCCCGTCCATCTTGCGCGCCAGCTTGACGTCCAGCGGGCTCAGGCCACCGACATCATGCGTGGTCAGCGTGACCTCTACGGTTTTGTAGACATTGGACCATTCAGGGTGATGGTTCCACTTTTCCGCCAGGATGGCCACGCGGGTCATCCAGCCGAAAGCATCGACAAAGTCCTTGAACTCAAAGGTTTTATGGATGGCATCGCGATCTGCCACGAACTCCCATCCGGTTTTCACTAGCGGATCCAGCAAGGTGTCCCGCGTCTCTTCGCTCAGGCGTTCCGTCATTCCTGTTCCTCGATCTCGACCTTTTTGAAAGGTCCGTACTCCGTGAGAATTTCAATTTCCTCTTCGACCGCCTCACGCTCGGCCTCGAGGTATTTCGCGATGGCGTCGGCGAAACCGGCGTCATTGACCCAGTGCAACGAATGGGTCTGCGTGGGCAGATACCCGCGCGCCAGCTTGTGTTCGCCCTGCGCCCCGGCCTCGACCCGCGCCAGCCCTTGGGCGATGGCGATATCTATGGCCTGATAATAGCACAACTCGAAATGCAGGCACGGGTGATGCTCGACACAGCCCCAGTAGCGCCCAAACAACGTCTCTGCTCCGATAAAGTTCAAGGCACCGGCCACATATCGCCCATCCCGTTCGGCCAGGACCAGCGCCATGTCGTTGCGCAGGGTCTCCTGGGCGATCTCAAAGAACCGCCGGGTGAGATACGGCGTGCCCCATTTGCGCGCGCCCGTGTCCTGATAGAATTCCCAGAACGCATCCCAGTGTTCGGGCCGCAAGTCATCACCGGAGAACGTGTGGATGGTCCCGCCAAAGTCCTGCGCCTGCGCGCGCTCCTTGCGGATATTCTTGCGCTTGCGACTGCTCAGCGTGGCCAGAAAGCCGCCAAAATCCCGATAGCCGTCGTTCAACCAATGAAATTGTTGCGTGGTCCGCGCCAAAAGACCCAGCTCGGCCCCGGCGTCCCGCTCACTTTCGGTGCAGAACGTGACATGCAGCGAACTGAGGTTGTTGTTGTCCGCCAGTTGAACCGCACCTTGCACAAGGGCGGCAAGCCCGGTTACCGCAAAATCCGGGTGGGTCAGAAACCGCCGCCCCGTGGCAGGTGTGTGCGGCACCGCGATCTGAAGCTTGGGGTAATACCGCCCGCCGGACCGTTCATAGGCGTGGGCCCAATTGTGATCAAAGATGTATTCGCCCTGGCTGTGGCTCTTGGCGTACATCGGCGCGACACCGATGGTCTGCCCGGCCATGATGGCTTGCAGATATTGCGGCTGCCATCCGGTGCCGGGGCCAACCGAATTGCTGTCCTCAAGCGCCTTGAGGAAGCGGTAAGTCGTGAAAGGATCGTTCGGGCGCGCGCCATTTGCCGCCTCGGGACAGGCGCAGGCATCCCAGATGGCCGCGTCGATGGCCCCGAGGCTGGGCAGCACACGAATTTCGATCTCTTGCTCGGACACACGGCTTCCTTCTGGGCTGTGGCGTTCAATGTGTGGCGGACAAGGAAGGCTTCAACCGGGGTGGGCGGCCAGATACCCCTCAAAGGTCACATTTTCCGCGATCTTGCGCGCCTCTGCCTCTGCCTCGGGCGACCTGACAGTCCAGCACAGGATGTTTGCGCCCTGCGCCTTGAGCTCGGCCACGCGTGGCCGCGACAGGTCTGACGCATCGTGACTGATGAAACTGGCGCGGGCGCGGTCGAAATCGGGGATCTCACGCAGGCGATCACCGACCGCCCGCGGAAACGGCCACCCGCCCGGATCAAAGGCTTCGGTCACCAGTCCGCGCGGGATATGCGGGCACAGTTCCGCCATCCGTGCCGTGGAATGCGGGTTGTATGACATCACCGCAACCGGCCCTTCATAGGTCTCAAGTGCCTGGGCTGTTGCGGTCTCAAGCGGGCCGATCTGCGGGCCCATTGCCCCATCCTGATCCTTGATCTCGATCAGCAAAGGCACGCGGCCCGCGACCAGCCCGAGGACTTCGGTCAGGTCCGGGATACCCTCGCTTCCGCCACGCAGTCGCGTTTTGGCCAGTTCCGATGCGGGCAACGCGCGCACCGGACCCGCGCCCTCGGCCAGGCGGTCGAGCGCATAGTCGTGGAACGCGACGGCAGAGTTGTCAGCTGTCAACTGCACGTCGATCTCAATGCCATAGCCGTGTTCGATCGCGGCCCTGATGGCCGCCCGGCTGTTTTCGGGGCGACCGTCCTTTACATCGTGCAAAGCCCGGTGGGCCAGCGGAGTACCCAGAAATGCGGGATCAAGCCGGGGCATCATTTGATTTGAAAAATGCCTTCGATCTCGACCGCGACGCCGAGCGGCAGCGAGGCCGCCGAAACCGCCGACCGGCTGTGGCGCCCTGCATCCCCAAGCGCCTCGACCAGAAAGTCGGACGCACCGTTGATGACCTTTGGCTGTTCGGTGAATTTGGCCGTGGAATTCACAAAGCCGGTCAGCTTTACGACGCGCACCAGACGTTCGATGTCGCCGCCACAGGCCGCCCTGACCTGCGCCAGAAGGCTGATCGCACAGGTTTTGGCGGCTGCTGCACCGCCTGCGACATCCATGTCCGCGCCCAGCTTGCCGGTGATCAGGCCGTCCGGCCCGTTTGAAATCTGGCCAGACACATAAACGATATCGCCAATTTGCACGAAGGGCACATAGTTGGCCGCAGGGGCGGGCGCATCGGGCAAGGCGACGCCAAGTTCGGCGAGGCGGGCGGCAATGGACATCTGGTGATCCTTTCTGGGGCTGTTTGTGTTGCGGACGCTAGACCGAAGCCGGGCAACACAAAAGGCCCAAGATCAGGATTCACGAAAGGCGCGGTTAAAATAGTCAGCCATTGGCCGGACCAGATAGGCCAGCGGAGAGCGGTCGGCAGTCCGGATGAAAGCCTCGACCGGCATACCGGGAATCAGAACCTGCCCCTCGTTCAACAGGGCGAGTTCGCCGGGGTTGAGCATGATTTCGGCCCGGTAATAGCGCGCGCCCGGAGCCTCGTCCTCGAACGCATCGGCGGACACCAGCACAACCTGCCCGACAAGTTCGGGCGTGATGCGCTGATCCAGCGCCGACAATCGCAGATTCACCTGCTGGCCCACTACAATCTGGTCAATGTGCAGCGGGTCAATACGCGCCGCAACGACAAGCGGGCGGTCCTGCGGGATCAGAAACAGAACCGGGTCGCCACCGCGCACAACCGAACGCGGTGCCTGGACCCGCATGTTGTGCACGATGCCCGACACCGGTGCGCGGATCTGCATCAAGTCGATCCGGGACAGCAGCGCCATGCGTTCCTGAATCAGTTCCAGTTCCCGGGCGCGCAGGTCGCGCAGCCGTGTAATTGCTTCTTCACGCCGGTCCGAGGACAAGCGCAGCACCTCGATCTCGATCTCGGTGATGCGCTGTTCGGATTGCGCACGGGACGCGGCAAGTTCCCCCAGTCGCCCATCCAGCGACGCGGCCTGGCGCTGCAGCCCCAGCACGGCGGATGCCTGCGTCAGACCACGCTCAAACAGGCTTTGCTGAGCGGCGAGTTCCTGGTTGATCAGGCCAAGTTGCCGGGCAAACGAATCCTCCTGGTAATTGATGCCCTTGATCTGGTTGCGGGTCTGGTCGGCCCTCTTGGCAAGCTGCTCGCCTTGGCGCGCGACAGAATCCCGACGCGCAAGGAACAGGGCGCGCTGGCCCTGCATCATTTCAAGCACCTCAATGCGCGCCTTTGCGGCCTCGCGCAGTTCGGCATCAAAATTCACCGACGCGTTGCCGTCCCGTTCGGCGCTGAGGCGCCCGCGACGGGCCATGAACTCGAACAGCTGCCCTTCGACAATGGCAAGGCGGGATAGCATCTGTTCCACGTCAAGCCGGATCAGCACATCACCTGCCTTTACAAGGTCTCCCTCCTTTACCGCGATTTCGGCGACGACGCCGCCATCCGGGTGCTGCACCACCTGCCGGTTCTGATCCACTTCAATCCGTCCGGGGGCAATGATGGCGCCCGCGATCCGGGTCTGCGTCGCCCAGGTCGCAAAACCGCCCAAAAGCACGACCAACGCCAGAAAACCCACAACAACCGGCATGGTTGCGGACCATCGCTTGTCCCTCATGCCACGCCCCCCGCACGGGCGGGCGCGCTGCGGATGTCACGGTGGTTCCTGATCATTGATTTGAGGACGTCGTTCTTGGCCCCGCTGGCCGTGCACACCCCACCGTCCAGCACAAGCAGCTGGTCGCATTCCTGGATCGCGGCAGGCCGGTGCGCCATGATGATAACCGAACACCCGTCCGACTTGGCGCCGCGAATCGCCTGATTCAGCGCCAGCGTCCCTTCGTTGTCGAGGTTCGAGTTCGGCTCATCCAGCACAAGCAAAACGGGATCGTCATACAAGGCACGCGCCAGCCCGATCCGCTGGATCTGGCCGCCCGAAAGACGTTGGCGGCTTGCGTCGATGCGCGTGTCATAGCCGTCGGGCAGTGCCAGGATCATGCCATGCGCATCCGCCTTTTGTGCCGCCGCCACAACCTTTTGTGCACCGGGTTGCCGCGAAAGGCGCGCGATGTTCTCTGCGATCGTGCCGTCAAACAACTGCACCCGCTGAGGCAGGTAACCGATGTGGCGGCCCAGAACGCCGGGCGCATACTGATCCAGCGCGGCGCCATCCAGGCGGATGCTTCCGGCGGCCGGGCGCCACACACCGGTCAGGCAATGCGCGAGGGTCGACTTGCCCGCGCCAGACGACCCGATGACGCCAAGCGCGTGCCCGGGCAGCAATTCAAACGCCAATCCCCGCAGGGCGGCGACCCTTTCGCCAGGCGGCACAACGGTCAACGCATTGGCCACCAGGTGGGCTGCGGGAACAGGCAATGCGGTTCGCTGTGCCTCCGGGCGCACCTCGCCCAGCAGCCTGCCCAACGCGTTCCAGCCCCCGAGTCCGCGCTGGACGACGGGCCACTGCGTCAGCATCACTTCGATCGGGGCAAGTGCGCGGCCCAGCAGGATTGAACCTGCAATCATTGCGCCCGGCGTCATCTGCCCCCGCAACACCAGATAGGCCCCCAGCCCAAGCATGGCGCTTTGCAGAAACAGGCGCAGTGTTTTGGTCAGCGAGGTGAACCCGCCGCCAATGTCAGTTGCGCAAATCTGGTCTTTCAGCGCCAGCCCCCGCACCTTTTGCCAGCGGTCAAAAGCGGCGTCGCGCATGCCCATCGACTGCACCATCTCGGCCTCGTTCCGCAATTGGTCAGACATCGTTGCGGCGGCAACAGTGGCTTGACTGGCCCGCATCTGCGGCCGGCGTGAAAATATCTGATTGAACAGCGCAATCAGGATCAACAGCGCACCACCCGCAACCGCAAGCCATCCCAGCATCGGGTGAAAGATAAAAATGGCGGCAATGAAGATCGGGGTCCACGGCAGGTCGAAAAAGGCCATCAGGACAGGCGACGTCAGAAACCGCTGAACAGCCTCCAGATCGGCCAGCCCGGATCGCGTGCGTGCATCTGGCGCGACTGCGGATTTTCGGACAACCGCATCGAACACACGGCGGTCAAGCCCGTCCTGAAAGCGCGCGCCGACCCGCGCCATGATTCGCCCCCGCGAAAAATCAAGCAGCCCCATCACGCCATACAGAAACACGACCAGCAGCGACAACGCGATCAGTGTTTCCTGGCTTTTGCTGCCCAGCACGCGGTCATATACCTGCAACATGTACATCGGTCCGGCCAGCATCAGCAGATTGGCAAACAGACTGAAAAGGCCGACGGTCCAATACAATGCGCGGCTTTGTCTTCGCGTGGCGCGCAGTTCGGCCATCCCGCTCTGTTTCAGCTCTGTCAACATCAGCACCTTTTCGCTCGCGCTTGGATCATTCCTGGGCAAAGGCCGGCTGTTGATCCTGCTTTGTGTCACGCAACGGCCACATCCGGGCAAATCGACGTTGCGCTGTGTGCATTTCTCACAGAAATACTAGGTAACTATTACCAAGCCATTGGAGTTTATAATTGTCGCCATTTTCCCGCCTGCACCGTGCCATCGCACTTGTGCTTTCCCTTTCTGTTCTCGGAGCCTGCGCGGGATCCAACCAGGCGGCAATGTCTCCGGAAGGGATCAATGACCCCTACGAGGTGCAAAACCGAAAGGTTCATGCGTTCAATCGCGGCCTCGACAAGGCCATCGTGCGACCGGCGGCGATTGGCTATACCTCGGTAGTTCCGGACGAGATTGAGGAAACGATCGGCAATTTCGCAACCAATCTGGGCCAGCCCTCGGTCATGGTAAACAGCCTGCTGCAGGGCGATTTGCGCGGTTTTGGCCAGTCGACCTTGCGGTTCACGATCAACTCGACCTTCGGGCTTTTGGGGTTTTTCGATCCGGCGACAGAATTCAAGATGGCCGATCACGACACCGATTTTGGGGAAACCCTGTATGTCTGGGGCGCCAAAGAGGGCGTGTACCTCGAATTGCCTTTCCTAGGCCCATCCACCACGCGCAATGCGACAGGCCGGTTTGTTGACCTTTTCACGAACCCGCTGAGCTATGTGCTGGAGAGCCCCGAGGAATACTATGGCACGGCCGCATCTGTCGCGAGCGGTCTGAGCACACGCGGGCGGTTTACAGACACGGTCGACTCGATCCTTTACGAAAGCGCGGACAGCTATGCACAGGCCCGTCTGATCTATCTGCAGAACCGCAGATTCAATCTGGATGACACGGACTCAGCCGCCGACATCGACCCGTTTGAATTGGACACGGAAGGGTTTTGACATGCAAAGACGTAATTTTCTTGCTCTGACAGGTGCGGCGGCCATTGTCCCGACACTGCCCGCTCTGGCCCTGACAGAGGCCAGCGCCGCACAATTGATCAATACCGTGGTCAACGAGATCAACAAGGTGATTGATTCCGGCAAGGGCGAAACCGCCATGTTTCGCGAATTCGAACGTATCTTTGAACGCTACAGCGACACATCCTATATCGCGGCCTACGCAATGGGTGTCGACGGGCGCCGGGCAACAAGCGCGCAAAAGCGCGCCTTTTCCAAGGCGTTCCAGGAATATGTTGCACGCAAATACGGACGGCGATTCCGTGAATTCATCGGCGGCCGCCTTGAGGTGAAAGGCGTGCGTCAGGTCAAGAACTGGTTCGAGGTCGACACCACGGCGTTCCTTCAGGGCGAAGCTCCGTTCACCGTGACCTTTCATGTGTCAAACCGGTCGGGGCGCGACCTGTTCTTCAACATGTTTATCGAAGGTATCAACCTGCTGCTGACCGAACGCACGGAAATCGGCGCGTTGATCGACCGCAACGGCGGCAACATTGACGCGATGATTCAGGATCTCGTGTCCGCAGGCTAGGCGCTTCGGCGACGCCGCGGACTACCGGTTCTCACGCCCGCCGCCCAAAATCTCGCGGACCAGCATTTCGATCAATCCTTCGGTGGTGCGGGGGACTTCGCGTTGCCGGGGTTGCGACGGTGCCTGTTGTGGCGCCTGTTGCCGGACTTGTGCGCCTTCGGGCGCGCGCATGGGCAAGGGGCGCAGCGGGACACCTTCGTGCACGCGCACCATCGTTTCGCGCCAGATTTCAGCAGGCAGCCCACCGCCCGTCACCCCGGACAGCGGCGTGTTGTCGTCATATCCCATCCAGACACCGGCAACATAATCGGCAGTGAACCCGACAAACCAGGCATCCCGCGCCGCCTGCGTCGTGCCCGTCTTGCCCGCAATCTCGCGCCCGTCGAACTGTGCACGCCGTCCTGTCCCCTGACTGACGACCTTTTCCATCATCCAGATCAGTTCCGCAGCCGCCCCTTCCTGAATGACCCGCTCGCGAATACCACCGCCTGTGCCCATCAGCGCCGAGTCATCGCCCTTGAGCCGCAAGTCGACAAGCCCGTAGGGCGTCACAGACGACCCCCCGTTGAGAATCCCCGCATAGGCCCCTGTCATATCCAGCAACGTGCTTTCGGATGCCCCGAGGGCCAGCGCGGGGCCATCCGCCAGATCGCTGTCGATACCGAAATCGCTGGCCACCCGGCGCACCAGATCGCGCCCCACGCTTTCAGACACCAGAACGGCAGGGATATTGAGCGAATCCTGCAACGCCTCTACCAGCGTCACCTGCCCTCTGTAGTCTTTCGAATAGTTGCGCGGCGACCATGCGCCAGAGCCGGGAATGTCGATTGTCAGAGGCGCGTCGTTGACCGTCGAATAGGGGGAATATCCAAGTTCCAGTGCGGCGGCATAGACAAAAGGCTTGAACGCCGAGCCTGTCTGACGTTCGGCCTGGATCGCGCGGTTGAACACGCCCGAGGCGCGTGTTTCACGCCCCCCCACCATGGCCCGCACAGCGCCGTCCGCGCTCATCACGATAACGGCGGCCTGCGCCTTTGACCCTTCCCGCACGCTGTTTTCAAAGACAAAATTCACCGCCTCTTCGGCCGCCCTTTGCAGGCGCTGATCCATGGTGGTGCGAATGATCACGTCTTCGGTCGTGTTGCGGGTAAAAAACTCCGGGCCGGTCGACATCACCCAATCGGCGAAATACCCGCCCGCATTGCGCCGCGCAGAAGGGGCGAGGCCCGACGGGTTCTCTTGCCACTTTTTCACTTCGGACTGAGGCAGATACCCCTGTTCACCCATCAGACGCAGAACGGTCGCTGCGCGATCCTGCGAGCGTTTCAGGTCCGTGGTGGGCGCATCGCGTGACGGCGCGGTCAGAAGGCCCGCGATCATCGCCGCCTGGGACGGGTTCAGCTTGGACGCAGACACGCCGAAATAGCGCTGCGCCGCCGCTTCGGCGCCATAGGCTCCACCGCCCATATAGGCACGGTTGAGGTAAATCGACAGGATTTCGTCCTTGGAATACTTGGCCTCCATGGCAAGCGCATAGATCGCCTCCCTGGCCTTGCGCCGAAGCGAAGTGCGGCGGCAATCGGCGACATATTCCGCTTCGTTCTCCCATTCTGAAGGAACGTATTCCTCACCCATGCACAACAGCTTGGCAGTTTGCTGCGTGATGGTGGACCCGCCGTTACCCGACAGCGGCCCCCGTCCTTCGCTCAGGTTGATGCGCACGGCACCGGCGATACCGCGCGGGCTGACGCCAAAATGGCGATAAAAGCGCCTGTCTTCGGTCGCCACCACCGCGTCCCTGAGGGCCGGAGATACCGACTGCGCGGTAACCGCTCCGCCGAACTGGTCACCGCGACGGGCAAAGACCTGATCCTGATAGTCAAGCATCGTCACCGACCCACGCGCACGGCCATCCAGCAATGTCGCCACATCAGGCAATGTGGTCCAGTAATACCCGACAAACACTGCCAGCACGGCGGCCGCCGCGACAGTCAACCGCCAGGTGATCTTCCAGATCAGGTGCAGGAGCCATCGAAACAGACGGACGAAAATGTTGCGGGCCGGCTTTTTGCGGGGGCTGCGTGTGCGCCGCTTTGGCGGTGCCTTTTTGGCAGCCGGTTTCCGGGTCTTTGGACCATAGCGGCGGTCGGCCACCAAAGGCCGCTTGCCCTTTTTTGAATCACGCATCTGACGACCCCTGCCCGGCCTTGTGTTTGATGACATCATATCGACTTTGACGGGCATTGCCACGCCCTGACAAAACCGCGTCACGATTCTTGTTTGCCTAATATTTATGCACGTTGCCGGATTTGCGCATTTTTTATGCACACCCGTGCGGCGGACACCGCAAATACCCCGCCCGTATCTTTGCCCCGCACCGCGAATGACATCTTTTGCCCCGCGTAACGCAGGGCAACCTGCCAATCGAAGGGGACACCTGGTGAAACTCATCATTGCAACGATCAAGCCGTTCAAGCTGGAAGAGGTCCGCGAAGCGCTGACCGAAGCCGGTGTGCGCGGTATGATGGTCACGGAAATCAAGGGCTTCGGCTCGCAATCGGGGCACACGGAAATCTATCGCGGCGCGGAATACGCCGTGAATTTCGTGCCCAAGGTAAAGATCGAGATCGTGGTCGCCGAAGGCATGGCCGATCAGATCGTACAGACCATCACGAAAACCGCTCAAACGGGCAAAATCGGCGACGGCAAAATCTTTGTCCTTGACGTCGAACAGGCCGTGCGCGTGCGCACCGGCGAAACCAACGCAGACGCCATCTAAGCGCACCAGCATAGGGAATTACGGACAATGAAACTGAACAATCTTCTCCTCGTTGGCGCAGGCTTGACCGCGCTGCCGACGCTGGCGCTGGCACAGGAAGCCGCCGCTCCGGGCTTTGACGAGATCGGCCCATATATCATGACCACGCTGCTGTTCCTTGTGGGCGGCTTTCTCGTGTTCTGGATGGCGGCGGGTTTTGCCATGCTCGAAGCGGGCCTTGTGCGCTCCAAGAACGTGGCGATGCAGCTGACCAAGAACATCGCGCTGTTTTCGCTGGCCGCCATCATGTACTGGCTGGTCGGCTTCAAACTGATGTATCCGGGTGATACTGGCTGGATTATCGAAGGTTGGATTGGTACGCCATTTGTCAGGACATCTCTTGAACCCGTTGACCTCGCAGCTGCGGATGCATCACTCGGTTACGCATCGGCAGGCTCAGACTTCTTTTTCCAACTGATGTTCGTTGCGGCCACCGCATCAATCGTGTCGGGCGCACTGGCCGAACGCATCAAGCTGTGGCCCTTCCTTGCCTTCGTGGCCGTGCTGACCGGTATCTTGTATCCAATTTCCGGTTCTTGGCAGTGGTTTGAAGGCGACGAAACAATGGGTTGGCTGCGCGAACTGGGCTTTTCCGACTTTGCCGGGTCGACCATCGTGCATTCGGTGGGTGGCTGGGCCGCTCTGGCCGGTGCCATCGTTTTGGGTCCGCGCCTGGGCAAGTACAAGGATGGCAAAACCGTTCCCATGCCGGGTTCCAACCTCGCGCTCGCAACGCTGGGCACGTTCATCCTGTGGCTGGGCTGGTTCGGTTTCAACGGTGGCTCGCAACTGGCAATGGGCACCGTGGGTGATGTCACCAACGTCAGCCGCATCTTTGCCAACACCAACATGGCCGCCGCGTCCGGTGCCATCACGGCGCTGATCCTGACACAGGTAATGTACAAAAAGCCGGACCTGACCATGGTGCTGAACGGTGCGTTGGCGGGTCTCGTGTCGATCACGGCCGAACCGCTGGCACCGTCGCTGTTCAGCGCCCTGCTGATCGGTGGCGTGGGTGGTATCATCGTCGTGTTCACCGTGCCGATGCTGGACAAGCTGAAGATCGACGACGTTGTCGGTGCCATCCCGGTCCACCTGTTCGCGGGAATCTGGGGCACCATCGCCGTCGCCTTCAGCGGCAGCGCCACCATTGGTGCGCAGATCACCGGGATCATCGCCTATGGCGTGTTCACCTTTGTCGCATCGCTGGTCCTGTGGTTCATCCTCAAGGCTGTCTTCGGCATCCGCGTCAGCGAAGAGGCCGAGATCAACGGTCTGGACATGGCAGAACTGGGTATGGAAGCCTATCCCGACTTCTCCAAAGGCTAAGGCCGGACGAGACATCGCATGAAAATCGGAAAGGCCGGGCATTGCTGCCCGGCCTTTTTCATTGTCTGCAAGGTGGCGAGCCGGTCGTCAGACACCCGCCGCAATAATCGCGTCCGCCAGGATCGGCACCGTCCTTGCGTTCAGTCCGGCAATGTTCATGCGGCTGTCGCCAACAATGTAAATTCCATGGTCTTCACGTATCTTCTGAACCTGTTCAGGCGATGCACCAAGGCGCGAAAACATGCCCCTGTGCTGGGCCAGAAACCCGAAACGATCTGACCCGGCCCGCTCTTGCAAGGCTGCCGCCAGTTGCTCGCGCAGGCCCAGCATCGATAGGCGCACCTCTTCGAGTTCGGCCATCCAGTCGGTACGCAACGCATCATCGTTCAGGATCATCGTGACAAGCCGCGCCCCGTGATCGGGCGGAAAGGAGTAGTTCTGGCGGTTCAGAAAGGCCAGCGTGCCCTGGGACACCGCCCGATCCGTCCCGTTCGCCACCATCATCAGGATGCCGGTACGTTCGCGGTAGATGCCGAAGTTTTTCGAACAGCTTGCCGCGATCAGACACTCCGGCACCGCCGCAGCGACGGCACGGGTCCCGGCCGCGTCCGCGTCAAGCCCGTCGCCAAAGCCCTGATAGGCAATGTCGATCATCGGCGTGGCCCCGGTTTCGAGTAGAACGGCGATCACCTCGTGCCACTGCGGCAGGGTCAGGTTGGCGCCGCTCGGGTTGTGACAACACCCGTGCAGCAGCACAACATCGCCCGCTTTGGCGGTCTTCAGATCAGCGATCATGCCGTCGAAATCCACGCCGCGCGTTTCGTCGTCAAAATAGCGATAGAGCACCTTTTCCAACCCAACATAATCGAGGATCGACAGGTGGTTGGGCCAGGTCGGGTTGGAGACGAACACGCGCGCATCGGGGTTGGTCATCCTGATCAGCTCGAACGCCTGACGCACCGCGCCGGTCCCGCCCGGTGTGGCCGCCGCTGCAACCTTGTCACGCGCCACCGCGTCGTCCAGAACCAGACTGACCATCGCATCGGAAAAGGCCGGATCGCCGACAAGGCCGACATAGGACTTGGTGGTCTCTGCTTCCCACAACTGGTGCTCCGCCGCCTTGATCGCGCGCATCACGGGCGTATTCCCGGTCGCGTCCTTGTAGACGCCGACACCAAGGTCGACTTTGTCCGTGCGCGGATCGTCACGATACATCTGCATCAGCATCAGGATGCCGTCAGGTTTCTGTGCGGTGAGGTGTTCGAACATCATGCGTCTCCTGTGGCGACGGGCACGGTAGGGAACATCCCCCATTCGGCCCAGGACCCATCGTAAAGTGACCAGCTGTCATGACCAAGGCGTTCCAGCGCAAGGGCCAGGATGGCCGCCGTGATGCCCGAGCCGCAGGTGGAGATCACGGGGCTGTTCACATCAATCCCCGCATCTTCAAACACAGCACGTGTTTCTTGCGGTGATTTCATGGTCTTGTCGTCGTTCAGCAAGGTCGTATAGGGCACATTGCGCGACCCCGGAACGTGACCTGCCCGCAGACCTTCGCGCGGCTCGGGCGCATCGCCGCGAAACCGTGCCGCCGCGCGGGCATCGACGATCTGGGTCGAGCCGAGCTTGGAGGCTTGCGAAACCTGGGTCACATCGCGCACCAGATGGTTCTGAAAACGCACCGTGAGGTGGCGGTCCTTGATGACGGGCGGCATGTCCTCCAAAGGGCGCCCTTCGGCCTGCCACTTGGGCAAGCCGCCGTCCAGCACGGCCACGTCGCGGTGGCCCATGAGACGGAACAGCCACCACACGCGCGCCGCACTCAGCAGACCCGCACCGTCATAGGCAACGATCTGGTGGCCGTCACCGACGCCCAGTTTGCGCATCCGGCTCATGAACTTTTCCGCTGGCGGGGCCATGTGGGGCAAGTCAGAGCGTGCGTCGCTGATATCGTCTATGTCGAAGAACCGCGCACCGGGGATATGGTTCGCCTCGTATTCGGCGCGCGCGTCCCGCCCGGCGTCGGGCAGATACCACGAGGCATCCAGCAAACGCAAATCGGGATCCTTGAGATGGGCGGCCAGCCATTCAGTCGATACGAGTGTTCTGGGATCGTCGGACATGATCGTGCTCCGCAGGCTGACAAAAACGCCCTTGGCGTAGCGTTCAATGCCGGGTCTGGCAAGGGGGCTGGCCCGCAGGTCAGCCCTGTTTCAGCAGGCGCTGCTTTTGACGGCCCCAGTCGCGTTTGGCCGAAGTGTCACGCTTGTCGTGCAACTTCTTGCCCTTGGCGATCCCGATTTTGATCTTTGCCATGCCCTTGTGATTGAAATACAGGACCAGCGGCACCAGAGTCATGCCCTTGCGCTGGGTCTGGTTCCACAGGTTGCTCAGTTCCTTGCGGCTGACCAGCAGCTTGCGGCGGCGGCGTTCCTCGTGACCAAACGTCTTGGCCTGTTTGTAGGGCGCGATATAGGCGTTCACCAGCCACAACTCGCCATTTTCGACGGCGGCATAGCTTTCGGCGATGTTGGCCCCGCCCAGACGCAGCGATTTGACCTCGGAGCCTTCGAGGATGATACCGCATTCGATGTCATCCTCGATGGCATAATCAAACCGCGCGCGCTTGTTTTCAGCGGCGATCCTGTAGTTGGGGTCTGATTTTCCTTGCACCATGGGATCGGGATGTAGGCGTTGGAGAGAAGTGGTGCAAGGGGTGTCCCACGCTGGGACAGGGTGCGGGTTACGGCTTTTCAATGCGTTACAGAGGCGGATTAACCGGTTGTTTAGAAACACCGCAGGGCATGGGCGCAAGTATTGTCGACTACTGTCATGCCGAACTGACCGAACATCTGCGCCGATGCGGGTGCTGAATGGTGATGGCGCAACGAGTGTCCTCTTCGAGCCCAAAGCGCAGTCTCAAAACGTCACAGATCGAACTTGTTTTTGTCAACAAAGTCGCAGTGCGAAGTTAAGAACTTTCGAAATATCGCAAGTCCTTTTTCATGCCGGAGTATCGATCTACGCTCAACATCTCCGACGAATAAATCTAAACGCCAGAAGACCACCTAACAGTAAAGGCATGCCCGCAGGCAAGGGAACGGGCGCGATCTCCTGCGAAATAGGTGTCATTGTCCCCGTAAAACGACCGTCCTCCTTGAAAGACAATCCGCTTACGAAGGCCGTCGGGTCTTCCGGATCCAAGCCAGCGGACGTTTCGATTCCAAGTATTCTAAACATCTCCACGCCGTCACCAAACGAGTATTCGATGCCCGCATTGATCTCCGCGACTAAGTCGAACCCTCCTGAAAAATTTGGAAGCAGGAGGTCAAAGACTCCGTCACCGATATCCGGCAGTAAAACGCTGGCGAATAGCGGGTTGTCCTCACCAATTTGGTAGTCATAACCTACGGCCACGATAGGGTCATAAAACTCGACTTCGCCGCCAGTTACTTCGTTGTCAAAAACGAAAACCGGTGTCCCGCTTTCCGTTAAAATCACTTCTGGCAACTTAATTTCTATCCCTTCGGGCAGATCGCTGGTCGCAAAATTGAACCAAGTTCGATTGACGCTAAGCGTGCTACCAGTTAAGTCATCTCCGGTCGAACTAGTACCTTCGTCCCGCTCGATCCGCGTTTCAATTCGTATGGCGTAGAGCCGATCTTCTTCAAGTTCACCGTCAGGGATAGTGTATGAAGTTTCTCCGTTTCTAAATCGTGGCGAACTGAAGACTTGAACTGCTTGCCCGGCCAGATCGCGTTGCTCAAGATCATAAACGGTCAGACGAACGGCGTCGGGGTCAGTGTCGACATTGTTCCATGTAATCGTTGGAGTCGTCTTATCACTCCCTACAGTCAATCCAACGTCATTGACCCGGGCTGGTAGTCTTGTATCGCCCACTTCCGGAGTTTCGAGAATGAGCGTGTCAGCGCCATTCTCAAGATTCAGCGTCCAAGCCCCTGTCAAATTTGGGTCATATTGGATACCGCCACTGTAGAGGTTGGGATTAGATGGATCTCCTTCGAAATTCAATTGTCGAACTGTGCCGTTTTGTGAGGCAGTACCTGTTGTCGGCGGGGCCGGATCCCCATTGGCATCCAAAACCGGAACTCCGTTGTCCTCACCAAAGCCGTTGGGCGACGCAAACACACCAAATGTAAGGTTATCATTGGAGCTAAACCCTGCCGTGTTTGGGCCGCTGGCAACTCTGAAGGAGTAGATGTCGGATGCGTCAATGCTCACCGCGTGGGCTAGTCCCGGAAGGAAAGAAAAACAACACACAGCGAACGCACATCTTGGAGAAGGATTCATTTTTGCCCCCTGCAAAAAATTAAAATTTGATCACAAATTGTCTAAATTGTAGCAAAAAATGTTAATAATTCACACTAAATATAAAGTTGTTTGTTTTGAACAGTCTAAGTCCCTTTGCCTGCATTGCGTTCAATTTGGGCTCCCACTAAGACTTAAGAACAAGGCAGCTCAAGCTCATGTGGTTAATCTGGCAACTGTTCATGAAGCGACCGTTTTGTCCGCAAAGCGGACACTGAAACGCCTCCAGTCAGACAAAACAGCCCCCTCAGTCCCCGAGCTTTTTGTGCACCTCGTCCAGGTCAATTTCGCCAATCGGCATCTTGTTGCCCGGATTGTCAAAATCATATTTGAACAGGTCAAAGTCGCGTTTGTAGATTTCGCGGACGAGATGCATGGACAGATCGTCGAAATAATCCTCGACGGCATGGGCGCGTTTGGGGCCATGCCCTTCGCTTTCATTAAAGCGGGGGATTTCAGTAATGTTGACAGAATGGGGCGTCTTGATCGACTTCATCACGTCCTCCATCCCGTCATTGAACTTTTCCGTCCAGATGATCTTGTCGTAGGTGCCGCCGTTCACGATGAAGGTCGAAACATGCCCCGACATCGCCGACCAGTGAATGTCGGGGTCCATCGGGCGTTTCCAGCGGATGGTGTCGCGCGCGAACAAAAGGAAACGGCGAAAGGATTTGATCTGGTCAAACTCCTGCTTGCCGTCCGGGCCGCCCACGTCGATACCGTATTTCTGGATCAGAAGCGGGACAAGGTTGCCGCGATACCGTTTGCCGTTGCGCTGGATGCCGCAGATCTTGTCAAAGAACGAACTGAGGATGCGGGTGTAGGGGTTGCGTACGCAGGTGAAGGCGTAGGAGTCGTGCGCCTTGACGTTGCTGGTGATGGTTGGCTGGCTGTCTTCGAGGGCCCATTTGTGCATGCCGCCCTTGGCATCATGGATGTCGCCATCAAAGAACGCGCCGTGGTCGGAATAGTACATGATCTGCCCGATGGTCGAGCAGGCGCATTTGGGCACCACGCGGTAAACCACGCTTTCGCTCTCAGTCATCCAGGTACCCGGAAATCCCATACCGCCCGTTCCTTATACGTGCTGCGTCTCTGTGCAGCTTCACTTGTAGCTAAAAAAGCAAAGAAATCCTGTTTATTCAATCACTCCTTACCTTTATCTACGTAAACAATCATAGGTAAAGAGGTCGTAAAGTTTCCAGATATGGCAAAAATCGCCTACATCCTCCTGTGTCACAAGGACCCGGATGCCGTTATCAAGCAGGCAGACCGGCTGACTGCGGCTGGCGATTACATGTCCATCCACTTTGATGCGCGTGCAGATCCGGCGCATTTCAAACAGATCTCGACCGCCCTCAGGGACAACCCCAATGTCACCTTTGCCCACCGGCGCATCCGCTGTGGCTGGGGCGAGTGGAGCCTTGTTCAGGCCACGCTTTATGCGGTGCAAGCCGCGGTCGAGGCGTTCCCGAGGGCCACGCATTTTTACATGTTGTCAGGCGATTGCATGGCCATCAAGACGGCCGAATACATCCACAATTTTCTGGATGAAAACGACGCCGACTTTATCGAAAGCTTTGATTATTTTCAAAGCGACTGGATCAAGACCGGGATGAAGGAAGAGCGGCTGATCTACCGCCACTTCTTTAACGAGCGCGCGCAAAAGCGACGGTTCTATGCCAGCATGCACCTGCAACAGCGCCTTGGCCTGACCCGCAAGATTCCGGCCGACATAGATGTGCAGATCGGCAGCCAGTGGTGGTGCTTGCGCCGCCGTACCATTGAGTGGGTTCTTGATTTCACCCGCCAGCGACGGGATGTCATGCGCTTTTTCCGCACGACGTGGATTCCGGACGAGACGTTCTTTCAGACCGTGGTGCGCCATGTTGTGCCGGAAGATGAAATCCGCTGTCGCACGCTGACCTTTCTGCTGTTCAGCGATTACGGGATGCCGGTGACGTTTTATGACGATCACTATGATCTGCTGCTCAGCCAGGATTTCCTGTTCGCCCGCAAGATCAGCCCCGAGGCGTTGGAGCTCAAGCGCCGTCTTGGTCTGCTTTATGCCGCAAGGGACGTCCATTTTCAGATTTCAAACGAAGGAACGAGTTTGTTCAAGTTCCTCTCGGGGCGCGGACGGATCGGACGACGCTTTGCCACCCGGTTCTGGGAAACTGAAAGCACGCTGGGGCGCAATCGCGAGTTGCTGATCATCATCTGCAAGAAGTGGCATGTCGCCAAGCGGATGCTGGAGCGGATCCGGCAGATGACCAATGTGCCGGCCATCGAATACCTGTTCAACGAAGAGCATTCGCCCCTGCCTGATCTGGGCGGCATCCAGACCTCGCTGGAAAAGCGCACGCGCCACCGTCGTGCGCTGATGCGGATGCTGTTTGACTACTACGAAACAGATCGGCTGATCGTGTGCATGGACCCCGGCAATCTTGATCTGCTTGAGGATTTTGCCGGGGATCGGTCGATCACGCGGATGCTGGAAGTCCAGTGCAACTTTACCGATGAATATCTGGTTGGTCATGCGATGCGGGTTGGTCTGGCTGGTGAACAGACGGGGGCCGAAACGATCGAACGGCTGTTGCCCACGATCCGAAACGATATGACCTTTGAGTCCGACCGTATCCGCGATGCGGACTTTGAACATCTGGGCCGCCTTCGGGAATCCGCTAACCTTGATGACAATGCGCGCGCGCTGGCGCAGTTCCTGTCCGTCCCCGAGGACAAGGCCCGCGAGATTGCCGAGGTTGATTACCTCTTTGCCGACTAGGATCGGGATGCATCGCTTTTCGCGGTCGACCAGAGGAAGGCGCCGCGAACCAGCGGTTCATTGTCAGCTCGAAGCGCCATAGGCTGGGATGGCCCCGGGAACAAAACCTCTCGAACATGGGGGGCGAACCCCCTATGCAGACGATCATGACCAACGCCCCCCTGACCCTGTTTGCCATCACGTTGCCCGGCCTTGAAACCACGCTTGCCGGCGAAGCACGCGGTCTTGGCTTTGACGTGACCGGCACGGAACCGGGCGGGGTCAGCATGGCGGGTGACTGGTCCGAAGTGTGGCGCGCAAATCTGGAACTGCGCGGTGCCACGCGTGTGCTGGTGCGCATCGGCGGCTTTATGGCCTTCCATCTCGCCCAGCTCGACAAACGCGCGCGCAAGTTTCCGTGGGGCGATGTGCTGCGCGCGGACGTGCCGGTGCGGGTCGACGTCGCCACATCGCGCAAATCGAAAATCTATCACGCGGGGGCCGCCACCCAGCGGATCGAAGCCGCCTTGCGCGAAGAGGCAGGCATGAATATCGCCGCAGACGCCCCGGTGATCCTGAAGGTGCGGATCGACGACAACCGCGTGACCATCAGCGTCGATACATCGGGCGATCCGTTGCACAAGCGTGGCCACAAGCCTGCCGTCGGCAAGGCCCCTATGCGCGAAACGCTGGCGGCCATGTTCCTGGCGCAATGCGGTTTTGACGGAACCCGACCTGTGTTCGACCCCATGTGCGGATCAGGCACGTTCGTGATCGAGGCGGCAGAGATCGCGGCAGGCCTGCAACCCGGTCGGTCCCGCCGCTTTGGGTTCGAACATCTGACCACCTACGGCCCCAATGCCGAGGCGCTGCGCCGCACAAGCCGCCTGCGCGCACCTGCCGCCCGTTTCTATGGGTCGGACCGCGACGCGGGCGTCATAGACATGGCGCAGGCCAATGCGACGCGGGCGGGTGTGGATGATCTGGTCTCGTTTTCGACTGCCAACGCGGGCGAGGCGACACCGCCCGATGGCCCGTCGGGGCTGGTGATGGTCAATCCGCCCTATGGCACCCGGATCGGCGACAAAAGGGCACTGTATCCGGTTTATGGCCGTTTGGGGCAGGTGCTGCGCGAACGGTTTTCAGGATGGCGCGTTGGCATTGTCACAAGCGAGGGCGGGCTTGCCACGGCGAGCGGTCTGCCGTTTTTGCCGGATGGGCCCAGCATTGCGCATGGCGGGTTGCGCGTGCGCCTGTACCGCACGGACCCGTTGCCCTGAACTGCCCTATCTGGCCTTCCACGTATCCAGCCAGCGGCGAATGCGACCCCGTTTGGCGCGGGCGGCATCGCCCGCCGCTTGCCAGTTGTCCTGCAACTCTTCGAGCCTGGGGTCGATCCTGGCGCGGCGGAACCGGCGCCAGCGCACCCAGATCGCATAGAAAAAGGCGGCGATCAGACTCAGGACGATGATGTTAATCCATGGGATCCCCTTGGAGGCGTCAGGCCCTTCGACCTGCCGGATCGAAATGGCATTCGGGAAAACCGTCAGAAATTCGTTCCGCCAGCCATAGTGGGTGATCACATACCATTCTGGCGCGGCCCGTGTGGACACGGCATCCGCCGCCTCGGTGTAGAGGTTGGAGGTGTCGAACTTGAAATAGGGCGGCCAGCTCCAGCCTGTATCCTCGTTCCGGTAGACCATGGGCCGCCCGTTGGCGCGCACCGTCTGGATAAACTGCACGTCGCGGGTGATCAGCCCGTCCGATTGCGTGTCGGGCCGCGACCAGAACATGCGCGTCCAGTCGCCCAGTTCCTGGCGTTCCTCATAGGTATTCACGATCCGCACGATGTCGCGTTGCGGCAGTGTGTAGTGCAGTACAGCCCCCACAAGAACCCAGAAGATGATCAGAAGTGTCCAGCCGATGTAACGCATTGGGGTCCCCTTCAGGCAAAGTTCACAAGGTAAATGATAAGAATGACGACAGACATGGGCACGACATACACCCCCAGGATCAGCTTGCGTCGCAGCGATCCGTCATATTCGGCCAGCCCGGCCCGCACATAGGATTCGCGGGGGATTTCAAAATCGCCCGCATCCCATTCCGCCTCAAGCCGGTCGCGCGCCTTTGAGCGGGAATAGAGCGACAGCGACAGATAAATGATGCTGAGCACAACAAAAGCGATAAAGAGCAGTCGAACAAGTACCATGTTTTACCTCCGTACAGCGCCCCACGGACCGACACGTGCGATCAGGTCGAGGGGTTCGGGTGTGGGGGCCTCCATCGGGGCGTCATGCCCGAACAGGGCTGCGCGCGCGCCTGCTTTGTCCGCCTTGTACTCGGCTTCGAGGTAGCGCGCGACATATTCCTTTTTCGCGTCCGGCCAGGTGGCATAGGCCGCATAGAACGCCTGTTTGTGACAAATGAACAGCTGGCGCACGTCACGCGGGCTGAGCTCGGACAAGAGCATGTTCACGAGGTCCGCCTCGGGTGTTTGGGCCGCGCGCAGGGTGTAGAAATAGGCCGGATGATCCGAAGAGATGCGCGGCCACTTGCCACCGTTTTCGGCCCAGTTGACCAGATCGGCGAGGCCGTGAAACTCGTCCGGCAGCAGGGCGCTGTGCCGGCGCGCCAGCATGCGCATATTGCGCCGCGTGGTGCCATCGAGGTCCACGCCCGCCTCGGTCACGGCAGAGACGAGGATAAAGTCCATCTTTTGCCGCAGGATGGCCGCCCCGTCGATGCCGCGCGCCTTGACGATGGGCTCGACCAGATCGTTGTATTCGAGGAATTTGGCGATCTGGTTACGGTCACTCAGATCAAAGGTGTACTTGGTCGGCACATCGTCGGGTTTGTCGTGGGCCGCGATGGTCGCGGGGTGATCGAGCGTCGGAAAGGCATAAAGCCCGCCGAAATGGGACGTCCAGAAATTGCCCTGTTCGACCTTGAGCGGCTTGAGGGTCACGGGGTTGCGCGTCACGTCCCCGGTTTCGCCCGCCAGTTCGATCATTTGCGCGATCAGGACATCGTCAAACCACGCGTCCTCTTCGCGCAGGAAAGTGTCGACCTTGTCCGCCAGCGCGCCTGCATTGCGCACTGTGCCGCTGGTTGTGTCCGCCTCGACCGTGATGGCGCGGATGTCGAAAAGGCGTTTGGGCGCCGAGATGTCGTAGACCGAGTTGACGAGTTCGCCTGCCACCGCATCCCGCGCGGTGAGGGCGAAAAGGGCGGCCTCGTTTTCCGCAATGAACTGTTTCAGGATGCCGTGGGAGGTCGAAAATTTCGCATCCAGCAGCGGGCAATGGCGCTGTTCGGTGCTCAGCAGGATGAACTGCCGGTTGACCCCGTTGTGGTTGAGGTAGAGCGGATCGTTCAGATCATCGCCCACCTCGGGGGAGAAGCCGGAGATGTCGATGTAGAAATCGGTGAGGGTTGTGCGCCTGCCGGTGAGGTGGTCGAGGGCACGGTTGTAGCGCTGGACCAGTGCGGGCGAGGCGACGTGGAACAGGTTGCCATACATGAGGCCGCGTTGGATGAGGCGGATCATTGTCGAATTCTCCCTATTCTCATAAAAAACAACGCGATAGCAGTTGCGATGGAGCTGATCATCAACCCCAAGATAAAGAAGCTCCAAAAAACTTCTGATGGTGCATCAGTTGCTCCACATTGCCCTGCGGTATGAAAGAAAGCCGGTTTCAACGCTCCGAGATGGCACACCTGACTGACCATGAACACAGACAAAGCGGCGCTCACTGCCAGAACAAACAGTATGCTTCGAACGCAGTTTCGCAGACTGCTTCGACTTAAGCGCTTCATTTTCGCGCCTCGCAAAAACGTATGGCTCGCCTCTCAAGATCAGTTGCGGCTTGATCGATGTGGAACAGAGCACTCACACCCCATCTCCCCGCGCCATATCCTTGCCCCTCAGCCGTTCGACCCGCTGCGCCATGTTGAACCATGACAGCGCCACCATCGGCACCCACGCCACCGCGAACAAGGCGGAGTTGCGCAGGGCGATTTCGGCCACCAGAAACACACCGCCACCGCCCCACAAGGCGCTGCGATAGGCGGGCATGTCGAAGGCGACGAGGATCAGGGCGGATGTCGCGATCAGGGTGAGGACGGCGAACGCGACGCCCAAGGCGACGCGTTTGTGCGAGCGGGTGTCTTCGGGCACCAGCATCCGGGGCAACACCCAGCCCAAGATCCCGAGGATCAGGAGCGGCAGGCCGGTGTTCCAGATGTTCGGTGTGTCAGTCACCCTTTGCTCTCCAACCACCGCTTCTTCGCCGCTTCCTGCCGGCCAAAGTCGCGCACCATCGCGTCAATCGCGACCTCGTCGGACTTGTCCGCATAGCGGAATTCAGAGTCCGCATAGCGGTTGATTTCCTGCACCACCATGTCGACCGTGATCGGCACGCGCAGGTCCGAAATCATGTCCTTTTTGCCATCGTAGTCCCTGAACAGGAACAGTTCGGGGTTTTCCATCCACGCGTCGGGCAACTCAAAATCCATCGCGCGGACCTTGACCGCATCGGTGATGTTCTTGATCGCGCGGCCTGTGAAACGGTCGTCGGCCTCCTGAATGGCTTTCAGATAGGTGCCCAGTTTGGCAATGGTGTCCAGCGCCCCGATGTCGGAATGCACCCGGTCGAACACGTTCATCAGCCCGGCCTCGTGCGGGCGGGAATGGGACTCGAACGACGCAGCGACGGCCTTTTTGATCTCTTGCGCAGAGAAGACTTCGTGTTTGCCTGTGGGGATGTCGTGGTTCTTACCCATCAGGAGGTAGAGGATGTCGATGTAATCCTCGCGCGTTTGTGGCCCGTCCACCAGAAACCGCGCGCCCGCGCGCTGACGCAGGGCATCGTCCACATTCTCTGGGTAGTTCGAGAACATGCCGAAGGTGCAATTGCCGCGCACAACCGTATTGGCCCCTGCAAAGCTCTCCATCAGCACGGCTGTAATTTCCAACTGTCCGGCGCTCGACTGCCGATCCCCCCGCTTGCCCGCAAGCTGGTCAATGTCGTCGACGGTGCCAAAGCCGATGGCCGCCGGATCCAGCACGTTGTTGATGAACGCCTTGGCGTTCTGACCCGACTTGCCCTGATAGCTGTCGATGTTGTCAGTCGACAGGTTCTGATAGCGGAACGGATAGCCCGCAACCTGACAATAGTCGTTCAGCAGCCCGGCCATCATCTGGATCAGCGTTGTCTTGCCCGTGCCCGGTTTGCCGTCACCCATGAAGGTAAAGATAAAGCCACCGAGGTCGGCGAACGGATTCAGACGGCGTTCAAAATCATAGGCCATCAGCATCTTGGCCAGCTTCATCGCCTGATATTTGGCGATGTGGTTGCCCACGACCTCGTGCGGTTTCTTGAAGGTCATGGTGAGGGTGGTGGATTTTGCCTTGTGCGCGGGGCTGAAGCCCTGAACGGTGAAGTCATCCGCTTCGACCCGCCAGCTTGCGCCCGTGAACGGCGCAAGCCGCGGGGCGTTCCGGGCACGCAGCGCGACCTTTTCCATCAGTGCCTCGGCATGGGCCGTTGTCGTGGCGACCAGATGCGTATCATCCGGGGCGTGCAGGGCGATGTCCTGATCCAGCTCCCAAAGTGCGCCGTGCAGGGCGGTCTGGCCGTTATCGGTCAGCACTTCTTCGACTTCGCCCACTTCGACGGTGATTTCGGTCTGATGCGCGGACAAAAGATAGGCGGTGGCGTTGCCAAAGACGTAAAGGGTGATCAACGCCTCGGCGGCGAGCAGTTCTGCGAATTCGGTCTTGCGCGCGGCGGGCAACGCGCCTTCGAGATTGGCACGTTTCAAATCGCCAAGGCCCGAAACCGCGGCATAGTTTTCAGCCACGGCCAACGCGATGGAAATGGCGCGGCGCAGGGCGTTGAGGACCGTCGCCTGCACGGGGGACATCAGCGCGTCGTCGGCATCGGCCCCTTCGATTGTGGCCAGCAATTGTACGGCCCCGGTCGGCGTGGTGCGCCGGGTGACAAGACCGGGCGTGGTGGTGCGAAACCGGCGGCGGGTGCCGATGCCAGCGGAGCGTTCTTGCGTGGGGGCGTCCTTGCCCCTGCCAATGCGCGGCGCATGATCAAAGCCCTGCAACATGGCCAGCGCCATAGGGTAATGCGCCGTGATTTCGGCCTCGCGCAGTTCCATTTGATCCGAAGTCTGGCTCATTTCTTTTTCGTCCTCTTTGGGCCGCCCAACCAGCCACGGTACACGATGTAATTGATGCCGATCCACATCGGCAAACCGGCGACCACGATGAATTTGATCGAGGCGCTGTAGCGGTCCCCGCGTTCGATCAGACCGGGAAACAACAGCCAGAACAGGGCCATAGCAACCCAGACGATGCCATAAATGTAGTGATCCTGCTTGCGCCGTTTGAGGTAGGCGAGAAAGGTTTTGGGTTTGCGCGCCATCAGTACCTCAGCACCCGGCCTGCCGGGCTGACCACGAATTTGCGCACCGACGCAAAGCCGGGCGGATTCATTTCCTCAAGCGCCTGAAACGGGCGCTGCGGCAACACTATGCTGCGCTCCATCCTTGTGGTGCCGGTTTCCGCGCCGCGTCCGGCGAACGGGTCAAGGGCAAAGACCTCTCGTTCGACGGATGAAAACCATCCCGCCCTCTCGGTCATCACGCGTTCGGATTGCAAGTCTTCTTCGGTCCAGACCAGTGCCCAGTCCTGCCCTTCAGGCGCGCGCGCGGCCTCGAGCACCTGACTGATCGGCCCGGACTGTCTGGTGAAGGCAGACGAATACATCGGCCCCAGATGGAAGCGGCGCAGGCGTTTGGGGTGCAGGTCGTCGAAATCCTCGTCAAAGCCCGAAGCGATGGTGACCAGTTTCAGCCCGCCCAGCGCCTGTGCCATCAGATGCGCCTGCGCCTCGGGCCAGCGGCGCTGGTCCTTGGGCAGCGCGGTTGATCCGGTGTCTTCGACCTCCATCATGTAGATGATCGGCAGGTTCACCTGACTGTCATAGACGGCCCAGTGCATCCGGAACGTGCGCCGCTGATCACCGAGGTTCCCCGTCCAGACAATCTGCGGATCATTGCGGGGCCAGAATAGTTGGCCGCGTAGCAGTTCCTCGTAATAAAGCCGCTGGGACAGTGCGAATTGCAGTTTGGTGGGTGGTGTGCGCTCGCCTACGATCACCTCGACCATCTGCTTTTTCAACTCATCTGCCGATGGCATGCCCGCAAGGTGGCGTTCGGCCTGTTGCGCGTCCGAGGCCATGGTGATGACCTCTTCGGCGGCTGGGAAACCCGATTCAACGGCATCAATGGCAAGGCTGCCGAAAAAGCGGCCCGTGTCGCGCCCGACCAGCAGGTATTTTTGTGACAGCGCGCGGAAGGTAAAGGTCAATTCGGTGATGTAGCGGGTGAGGATTTTGACCTCGTCCCGGTTCAGATCGCCCTCGGCCTCCATCACGCCAGCGACGCGGCCCAGATGCGAAGTAATCGTCTCGAACTTTTGGAAATAGCGGCGTGAGGCGAACAGATCGGTGAGGCCGATGGTGTCGGTTTGGGTCATGCTGCGACTCTGGCGGGCCTGCGGAATGAATGTGGTCTGTGCACGCGCGTCACCGGGGCTGTCGCCTGTTGTGCGGCAGGTGCAATTTGGCAATACCCGCAAACAGACCAATCGCGCTGACCCGGACCGGCAGGCCAAAAGTCCGACAGGCCGGACGAAAGACAGCAATGGCGTCGATACCGCGCGTCATGGCCTAGCCCCCATACGCATTGCTGTCGTGCTTTTCCACGATCTGCGCAAAGCGGCGGGCGAACCGTTCGTCGGCCTTGGCCTTTTGTTCCAGCACGTCGCGGGCGAACACCATGTGATCCTCGTGCGCTTCGAGCATGTCCGCCATCTTCTTGTTCGTGGCGGCGCCGATTCCGGCCATGGCGGTCTGGGCCTCCTGGTCGGTCTTGACGCCGATTTCGTTGATGCGGTGGGCCACGTCCTGCTGCTGCGCTGTTTTCAGCGACTTGGTGAGCGCGTCATACAGCACAACGCGTTGCTTGGTGTCTGTCTGCAGCTTGTTGATCAGAACCATCTGCGTCGCCGCCTGGTTCTGTAACGAGTCGATCCAGGTCTTGCCTTTTTCGATGTAGCGTTCGAGTGTCTGGGACTTGGCGAGCTTGACCTGTTCGTCCTGCACCATCTGGTTATAGGCACTGTTCATTTGAGCCAATTCGGTTTCAAGGGCCGTGCGCTTGGCCGCGTCTGTTTCGGAGGCGATCTTGTTTTCCAGCGTGATGATTTTCGGGTCCATCGCCTGAATGTCGCCCTGCAACGTGGCCAGTTCCTGCACGGTGAACTCGCGTTCATCCAGCGTTTCGGTCAGGTTGCCCTCGACCTTGACCTTTTGCTCTTCGAGCATGGTCAACTGGCCATCAAGCAGTTGCACGATCACGTCGGATTTCGAGATCAGATCCTGCAACTTGTCGTCGATCGAGGCACTGCGCACCCGTTCCTGACGCATGGATTCCGCCTTGCCGCGGGAAAAGATGCCAATCAGGCTTTCCATGCCCGTCTTGTTGCGCATCTCGTCAAAGTCCTTGGAAAATGCCGCCGTCACATCGTCCAGCCCCATGATCAGCTCGGCGATGTTGGCATTCATCACGTCCGTATGTGCGTGCACGTCTTCAAGCGTGGCGTTTTCGATGTCGATGGAGATGTCGTCACCCGACTTCATCTTTGCGCGCGCAACCTCGATCCTGCTGGTCAGTTCGGCGATCTTGGACTGCGCTTCCGCCACCTGATCCTGAGATTCTTTCACCTGGCTTGCAAAGTCGGCCATTTATTTCTCCCTCGTATCAATTAGTTGAGATGAATATAGGTAATGTTATGCCGATTTACATCTGTCGGCACACAAGATTTGCCCCATAGTTGCAAAAAGCCCGCGCCATGGGAAGGCGCGGACCTTGGTCTGTTTCGCAAAAAACCCGCCGCCTGTCAGCCAATGACGTTGTGCGCGGGCCCATAGGGAAAGCCGGTGATGTTTTCGGCCCCATCCTCGGTGATCACCAGAATGTCGTGTTCGCGGTATCCGCCCGCACCCGGTTGTCCGTCCGGGATGGTCAGCATCGGCTCCATCGAAATGACCATGCCGGGTTCCAGCACGGTGTCGATATCCTCGCGCAGTTCCAACCCCGCTTCGCGTCCGTAATAATGCGACAGCACGCCGAACGAATGGCCATAGCCAAAGCTGCGATATTGCAGCAGGTCTCGGCCCTCAAAGAAGGCATTGACCGCATGGGTCACTTCGGCACAGGTGGCGCCGGGTTTGAGCAGGGACATGCCCAGTTCATGCGCGCCCACATTTGCCTCCCACAATTTCAGGCTGGCCGCGTCCACGGTTTCGACAAACAGCGTGCGTTCAAGCGCCGTGTAGTACCCCGAGATCATCGGGAAAGTGTTCAGCGACAGGATATCCCCGCGCTGCAGGGTGCGCGCCGTGACCGGGTTGTGCGCCCCGTCGGTGTTCAGCCCCGACTGGAACCACACCCACGTGTCGCGATATTCGGCATCGGGAAAGCGTTTGGCGATCTCAAGCTCCATCGCGTCACGCCCTGCCATGGCCACGTCAATCTCGCGTGCGCCGACGCGGATTGCATCGCGGATGGCATAGCCACCCACATCGGCAACCTGTGCGCCATGACGGATCAGGGCGATTTCAGCCTGTGATTTGTGCATGCGCTGGCGCATCGTTGTCTCGTACAGATCGACGGTGGCGACAGGTTTCAGGAAATCCTCGAGTTTGCCCTGTTGCAGCAGCGTCAGGTGGTCGGATTCGACGCCGATCACACCGCCTGTCCCGGTCACTTCGCGCACCGCGCGCCAGAAATTGTCGCGCTGCCAGTCGGTATAGGTGATGTTGTCGCCATGGCAGCGCCGCCAGGGCTGGCCTGCGTCGATCCCTGCGCTGATGGTCACGCAGGCATCTTCTGTCACAACACAGGCATAGGGGCGGCCAAAGGCGCAATACAGAAAACCCGAGTAATAGGCCATGTTGTGCATCGAGGTGAAGACTGCGGCGGTGGCCCCCTGTGCGTCCATCCGGTCGCGCAGTTCGGCAATGCGTGCGTCATATTCAGCGGCCTCGAATGGCAGCGGGGCCTGTTCGCCATTGTGAAAGCGGTAGAAATCGGGGCGAGCGGTCATGCCTGACCCTCCTTTTTATCAGAAGGTCCCGGCGTGCAGGACATATCGGTACTGTACGTGCAGGCGACGCCATCGCCTGCGGCCAGGCCGATGTTGCCGATCAGGGCGCAGGCGTCAAGCGTTGGTTCATATCGGACGATGGTTCAGTCAGGGCATCAATGATGTTGAAATGATGTTTGCCCGGAATGACGGCATGATCGCAGCCCCACGCCTCGGCCAGTATGCGCGCCTGATCAAGGAAGACAGGGCGTTCCGCAGCACCGACCCAAACCGAAACCGGCACGTCAGTAGGGGGCTGATACAGCGGGCTTTCGGCACGTGCCATACCTGCATCCATCCAAAAATCAGCATTCATGCTGGTGCGCAGAAACGGCTCCAAATCAGTCAGCGGGGATATCGGGATGACGTGGGATATGCGGCGCACAACCGCAGCCGGCAACATCCCCGGCGCCAGCATCCGCGCAACAAGGTGCCCACCTGCCGAGTGACCTGCGAGGCTGATGGGGCCGGTGCTGTCCTGTGCCACGTGCATCACGGCTTGAGCGATCTGTTGCGTGATACCGGCGATCCGCACGGTAGGACAGACATCATAAGAGGGCATCACAACCGCCCAGCCGCGCGCCAAAGCACCGGTTGCAAAATGTGACCAAAAGGAGCGGTCAAATTTCAGCCAATATCCGCCATGCACAAAAATCAGTGTCCCTTTTGTCGTCCCTTGGGGCGAAAAGTGATCCAGCGCCATCCGTTCAGACGGCCCATAGGACACATCCAGTCGCGCCCGCGCGCCTGACTTTTTGCGAAACTGCGCCGCCTCGTCTGCCCAGCGCGGCGGATAGGCGTCAGCCCCGTCAATATAGGCCCCGTTGGCATATGCGTCGTCCAGATCTGGCATGATCCCTCCCGGCTTTGGAACTGGACAATCTTAAGCTGGCTTGAAAGAGATGCACCAGACCCGAAAGGAAGCTGACATGCTTGACCAAACGACAAATCTGAAATCCCTGCTGAAGGACCCGACCCTGCTGGAAACCCGCGCCTATGTGAACGGCGCCTGGGTCGACGGGGACAACGGCACCTTTGACGTCACCAACCCCGCGCGCGGCGATGTGATCGCACGAGTCGCCGACCTGAGCCGTGAACAAGTCGCCACCGCCATCGCAGCCGCCGAAACGGCCCAAAAGGAATGGGCCAGGTGGACCGGCAAGGAACGGGCGGGTGTCATGCGCAAGTGGTTCGATCTGATGATGGCCAACCAGGACGATCTGGGCACCATCCTGACCGCCGAACAGGGCAAGCCGCTGGCTGAAGCCAAAGGCGAAGTGGGCTATGGCGCATCGTTCATCGAATTCTTCGGCGAAGAGGCCAAGCGCATCTATGGCGAGATGATTCCGGGCCACCAGCGCGACAAACGCATCATGGTGCTGAAACAACCCATCGGGGTCGCCGCCTCGATCACGCCGTGGAATTTTCCCAATGCCATGATCACGCGCAAGGCAGGCCCGGCACTGGCCGCAGGCTGTTCGTTCGTCGCGCGCCCGGCCAAGGAAACGCCGCTGTCCGCCATAGTGATGGGCGTTCTGGCCGAACGGGCCGGCATCCCGGCGGGCGTGTTCAGCGTCGTGCCATCCTCCTCATCCTCGGCAATCGGCAAGGAGTTTTGCGAAAACCCGGCCGTGCGCAAGCTGACCTTCACGGGGTCCACAGAAGTGGGTCGCATCCTGATGAAACAGGCCGCCGATCAGGTCATGAAATGCAGCATGGAACTGGGCGGCAACGCGCCCTTCATCGTCTTTGACGATGCCGATCTGGAGGCCGCCGTCGAAGGCGCGATCCTGTGCAAGTTCCGTAATAACGGCCAGACCTGCGTTTGTGCCAACCGCATCTATGTGCAGGCGGGCGTCTATGACGCCTTCGCCGAAAAGCTGGCCGCGCGCGTAAGCCAGATGAAAGTCGGCGACGGGCTGGAGCCCGGCGTGGACCTGGGCCCGCTGATCAACCCGGATGCGGGCGCCAAAGTGATCGAACACATTCAGGATGCAACCGGCAAGGGCGCCAAGATACTGCTGGGCAACGGGGCCGCTGGCCTTGACGGCAACTTTCTGCCGCCCACCATCCTGACGGGTGTGACACAGGACATGGCCGTGGCGACCGAGGAAACATTCGGCCCGCTTGCCCCGTTGTTCAAGTTCGACACGGTGGATGATGTGATCGCGATGGCCAATGACACGATCTTTGGCCTTGCGTCCTATTTCTATGCCAATGACCTGAGCCGCGTCTACAAGGTGGCCGAAGCGCTGGAATACGGCATCGTCGGCGTGAACACCGGGCTGATTTCAACCGAAGTCGCACCATTCGGCGGGGTCAAGCAATCGGGCCTCGGGCGCGAGGGATCGCACCACGGAATCGAGGATTACCTTGAGATGAAATATGTCTGTCTGAGCGTCTGACAGACGGAAAGTAAGGCGGATCATGATCCGCCTTACCCCCGTTACTCAGCGGCCCGTCGGGGCAAGACCCAGCCCGGACGCACGAAATGGCAGGTGTAGCCGTTCGGGATGCGTTCCAGATAATCCTGATGCTCCGGCTCCGCCTCCCAGAAATCGCCTACCGGCTCGACCTCGGTAACAACCTTGCCGGGCCACAGGCCGGACGCTTCGACATCCGCGATTGTGTCCAGCGCCACCTGTTTCTGATCCTCATCGACATAATAGATCGCCGAACGATAGCTGAGGCCGCGGTCGTTGCCCTGACGATTTGCCGTCGTCGGGTCGTGAATCTGAAAGAAGAATTCCAGCAATTCCCGATAGGACGTGACGCCCGGGTCATACATGATCTCGATCCCTTCGGCGTGGGTGCCGTGGTTGCGATAGGTCGCGTTTGGCACGTCCCCGCCCGTGTACCCGACGCGGGTCGCCTTGATACCGGGTTTCCTGCGGATCAGATCCTGCATCCCCCAGAAACATCCCCCCGCAAGAACGGCGCGTTGCTCAGTCATGCCACATCCTCCACCTGATTCAGGTATTCGCCGTATCCTTCAGCCTCCATGTCGTCACGGTGGACGAAACGCAGCGAGGCCGAATTGATACAATAGCGCAATCCGCCACGGTCACGCGGGCCATCCTCGAACACGTGGCCCAGATGGCTGTCGCCGTGTCTGGAGCGCACTTCGGTACGGATCATGCCCAGCGACGCGTCGCGGAACTCTTCGACATATGCAGTTTCAATCGGGTTTGTGAACGACGGCCAGCCGCAGCCGGATTCATATTTGTCAGACGACGCGAACAATGGCTCGCCCGAAACGATATCAACGTAAATCCCCGGTTCCTTGTTGTTCAACAGCTTGCCGGTGCCGGGGCGTTCTGTCCCGCTTTGCTGGGTGACATGGAATTCTTCGGGTGACAGCGTCGCGATGACGTCTGGGTTCTTGGTGTATTGGGTCATGTTTGCCTTTCGCGTGTCTGTCGGGGTGTGCCTCATATTTGGGGCTTTTGTCCTCAAATGAAAGAGGGTGACAGGTATCACAAAAGGAACAGGTAAAGACGCGCAGCGGCTGTTTGAGGCGGTCAGTGCGCAGACTGGGTTCGGATCAGGGTTGAACTTTGACAAGGTGTTGTTTGGGACGGTGGGCGAGGTGACCGTCATATGGGGCTACCGCGCGACCGTGATGTCACCGCCGCTCGGACGCGCCTGGGACAAGCGTCTTTTGGTGAATGATACACGCGGAACCGACCGCCGGATGTGGCGCCATGCGGTAACGTGGATTCATCTGACAAAAATGCTGCGGCCATCTCCGTAGCCAAAGTTCAGCGTGTCCATCGCCCGTGTTATGTCTGACCGCAGGGTTGCGGCAGGGCGATGTGACGACACACAGTCGTTGAAACCAACGAATGGCCCCTACTGCGACACGGCTCAGGTCGTGGACGCCGGGTTAGTTCGTCGAAGTGCTGGACGCAGTGGACACAACCAACGCAGACGCAGCGGTCGCAACGGATGCTGTCGTCGAGGTTGTTGGGATCAACGATCCGACGGTCTGAACAGGTGCGATTTCACCACCCGTGCTGCCGGTGACGAGGATGTTCAATGGTATGTCCTGCGCCAAAGCAGCGGTTGAAAAAGTGGCCGCAAAAGCAGCAATGGAAACGATGCGCCGTGTCTTTTTCATGTCTCTGATCCCTCTGAACTTACGAGGAACATTTATGTCAGATTTTAGAAAAACACAACCTGAAGCGCCAAGAGTCTGAACAGTTGGTTAACGCCGAACGTCGCATTCCACCCCTAGTCTTTGAGCAGGCGCGTGCGGACAAACCCAAGCGACGACCCTGCCCATTGGCGTGACTGCCATACCGTTTTCTTCACCGGATCGACCCAGAATTCATAACCGATGCCAAAGTCGCCACGCCTGCAATCGGCTCGCAAGTAAATGGTCTCGACCGCGCGCTGCACGATCGCCAATGTTTGGGAACCCGCATTTTTCATATCACAGGTCAGATCAATGCGTTCCGTGCCATTTTCAGGCGTAATCAAATAGACTTCGTGCGAGCCGGAACCTGCCTTGCGTGACGTGACAAATTTCTGCATGTCCTGCGATTGCGTCGATCCGATGTCATCTCCCAAACCACGTGTTGCGATCAGCACCCCATCACGCAAGACAATTTGGGGTCCGTCCGCGTTGCCCCAAACCCGCAACGCGCCGCGGTCGGGCCCGGACCGGTCAGAAAAAGGCGAAAAGACAGCCGACCGTCCCGTCTTCTCAAGTGTGACCTCCAATGCCGAAGTTGTCAGGTCGGCGATGAATTGGGGGGTTGTGGCGGGCAATTCCGGTGCCTTGGCCGTTGGCGTGCGCCATCGATCCACAATGCCTGATGTGTCGGCGGATCGCGAAAAGGAAGGGTCGTCGCCGCCGCCCGCGCAACCCGCGAGGCCGATCGCCCCGATCACCAGAGCAGCACGCATCATTTGAATCATTGCCAGACCCTCCCCCAATCATTGCTCAATTCCGTCAATTGCCCGCTGCGGATCTGTTCATAAAGGCGCCCAGACACATTCAGCCGCGCACCGCCATCGCGCCGTACCGGTCGAATGGTCGTGCTCAGGCTTCGCCGGGTCGGGCGCCCGCTGAACCAACTGAGCGGAATGGTGATGCTAATGCCCTTGTCAAATGATCCCTCGCCGAACTCTTCGGACGACACATCGGTAAGGGTGAAAAAACCGCCAACCCGCCATCCGTTGGCAAACCGTCGTTCCAGCGATACTGTCACGCCGACATCCCCGGCAAGATAGCGGCCCACATCAATCTGTCCGAGATACCCGTTCCCGAAATCGTAATATGCAGACAGGTGGGCCGTTGCGACCTCGTAGTCGCGAAATCCGAACCGTTGGTCAAAGTCCCGCTGCTTGACATAATTTGCTTCGACACCCAACGCGAGGCGGCCCGTCGCTGGTTTCCACAACAGTTCAGCCGACACCCCGCCGAACATCTGCTCAAGGTATCCGACGCTGATCCGGGCATAGGTGTTCCTGCCTGGTTTCCATTGCCGCGTGAGAACCAGTCGTTCGATCGTCGTATCGGCGGCGCGGACATACAACAACGCATCCGTCCGCACCCGTGGTAGAACAGAGTCAGACAGTCTCGACCCGTTTTCGATATTGCCAACCAGACGGTGGCGCAGTTCACCGACCAGAAGCCACCCGGGTGCAAAGCGGTAGCTTGCGACTGCCGAAACCCCAAGATCGGCGCGCACCGGCTCGTCCGGGTCGAAAAAGCTTGGCCTGATGTATGGTCCGACTGCCCATCGGAAACTGGGATAGATGCTGTCGGATTGTGCGCCCCTGCCCGTTGGCTTTGCGTCCGCGTCAGTGACCACTGTACGTGACAATAATAACCGGCTGGCGTTTGGCTGGAACTCAAGTGTTTCAAGATCGCGCCGCGATACCGTCACTTTGGACACGGCCAATCCATTGTTGACCAGAATAATGTCAAAGACATCGACGGACGGCGGCAGAATGCGCGCCATGGCGCGGCCGGTTCGCCCTGCCAAAATGGCATAATTGTCAAACCGATCGCCGGAAACACGTGCCTCGGCCCGAGTCGCCGAGAACGAAACACCGTGCAGAACGATGCTGTCCTGCCCCAATTCTGAGTCCAGCGCGTCCCGGATCACGATCGGCGCGTTCTGTGCTGCAACCCAACCTCTGTCATAGGCATCCGGGTTTGCCAGCCGGTCGGGGCGGACGATGATCGGCCGCGGGCCGGCCAACCTGTAGGGTGTGGGCGGGGACTTTGGGTTGACCTGCAGTTGCACATTCACGCCAAATTGCGACCCGTAAAGCCAGTATGCACCAATCCGAACGCTCTGATACAATTGATATTCCAGGCCGAAATTCAGACGCGAAGAACGTGAAAACACGCCGCGCGCCGCTTCTGGAAGATAGGCATCTGTCGAGTATTCGGCCTTGAAACCGAGCCGTTCGTTCACCAGCCATTCAACGCCACCGAATGGCGCGACTGGCCCACGAAACCACTGATCCGTGGCCGGTTCTCCGCCGGGATCGCCGGGCACAAAGCCGGGGCGGCCGGATCCAAAGGGCGATCCAATTGCCCCGACTGCCCCAAGACGGCCCCAGCCGAGCCCGGCAGTTACCCTGATCTGACCTCCAAAGCGGAATGGGCGGTCAAATGTCTTTGTTGCAACAATGTACTCAGCCGCATAAATTCCCGTCCCGGCAAAATCCTGCAATCCGATGGTCACGGCTGGCGCGACGCGCCCTTCCCTGATCAGCAGATACCTGAAATCAAAGCTGCGATCCCTGTACGTTCCAAATCCATCGGAATTCCAGTCCTGGATGCCAACGTAGCGGAATGTTACCGAGATCCGGGGGGAAAACTGAAACGTCAGGTTCGTGCGCGTTTGACCGGCAAATGTAGAGACGCCAATCGCAACCTGCCCGTCGGGCAGCGCCTCGGCCCCCGGCATGTCAATCAGGCCCGGAACACCAAAAAAGCTGAGGGCTGGTGCGGATGTGACGATTGGCGTTGTTTCGCGTGACCCGTCTTGCGCCGCCACCAAGCCAGGCGCGAAGACAAACACGATTGCCAGCAATGAGAGCCTCAGATGATGTTGCACTGTCTTGACGTCCTGTTCGATCGGGGTTGACTGCCAAAGCGGGTGATCACTGATGCCCCGCTTCTATCCACCTGGACTCCTGATGTTGTGCAGAAAGCTTGATGTCGGAGTGCGCGGCGCACGCCGGGTGTGACCGACCGGACGGGAAATCCCTGACGTCGCAAAACCCCTCGACCCACCGACATGCGTTTTCGCGGGCAAATGCTTCGTCGTCATTTGCCACGGCATGCCGCAGCGCCCGCAACACAGCGGCCACTTCGAACTCGCTGAGCCCGGTTTCATCCGCAGTGAAAATCTTGGGGTGCCTTGTAGGCGACCGCTTGCCGCTCAGTGTCAGTTCTTCTTTCATTTTTTCGCCGCAGCGCAGGCCAATGTACTTGATTTCGATATCACCGGCCGGATCGTCCTGGTCCTTCACGTTCAGACCGGCGCCTGCGATCACCTGTCTGGCAAGCGTTTCGATTTTCACCGCTTTGCCCATATCCAGCACAAAGATTTCGCCGCCCCTCGAAAGTGACCCGGCACAAAGCACCAGATGTACAGCCTCCTGCACGGTCATGAAGAAACGGGAGACGTCAGGATGTGTGACCGTCACGGGGCCGCCGCGCCGCACCTGGTCCTGGAACAGCGGCAAAACAGATCCCGAAGATCCCAGAACATTGCCAAATCTGACAACTGAAAAAACCGGCGACCGTTTCCCGGCCAACCGTCGCGCGACATCGCTTACAATCAACTCGCACAGCCGTTTGGACGCCCCCATCACGTTGATCGGGCGCACGGCCTTGTCCGACGAAATCAGGACAAACCTTTCGACGTCGGCGGCCGCGGCCTCGGTGACCAATGTGTGTGTGCCAAGCACGTTGTTGGACAGTCCGGCAAGCGGATTCAGTTCGACCAATGGCACATGCTTGTACGCAGCTGCGTGCAAAACCACCTGAACGCGATGCTCGCGCAGGACGCGGCGCACTTTCAACCCGTCGCCCACCGATCCAAGCATCGGCACGATGTCGACTTGCGTGCCTGCCGCCAATCTGAGCATGGACTGGTGGATTTCATACAGCGCCGTCTCGTTCAGTTCGTACAGGATGATCTTTCTGGGTTGGCATTCAAGCACTTGCGCGGTGAGCTCCGAGCCGATCGAACCGCCCGCGCCCGAGATCAGAACAACGCGCCCGACATAAGCGCGCGCTGCTTCTTTTGGGCAGGTCGTGACCTCTTCCCGCCCCAGAAAGCCACGCGTTGCGACCGCAGACAGGGTGCTGCCATCTGCATGCTTTGAAGGTGATCCAGGCAATGTCAGTTGCCTTTGCGATTTTACAGACGGTGCCCCAACTACGGCCCCGGCTCGCCAAAGAAAGGCCCGAGGCAGGCACGATGCCAGGGTCACTGCGGTTTGAAAGACGCTGGCACAGACAAAAAGCGTCATGCCGAAAAGAATCAGAAAGGCACCCGTGACATACGCCCCTGCCGCGGAAAGGACCGCCGCGCCAAGAAGTGTCGAAAGACTGCAGAACAGCCCCGTGACGACCGAAGACATCCCTTCGGGGGCATCGAAAGTGTCAGCCAGCCTCCGAATACCGAACGACACCAGTACCGCAACGCTGAACCCGACAACCAGAGCAGGCAAGATTGGGGATGACATCGCGATCGAACCTGCGCCAAAGCCGCCAAGGGAATTGAACAGCACAACAGCCGCCGGAACCGCAAGCACATCGCCCATCAGATGAGCGCCGTGGGAGTGAGAAGCTGACAGGGATTTTGACAGACCGATCATCGCGCCTTCTTTTGCTTGGCATCATGACGTTTGCGTCAGGTGATGCAGCATCAATGGTTCCAGTTCAGAGCGCGATCATGCTGGGCCGTATCGCTGCATGACCATTGCGTACCGGGGCTTAAGACCGCGTTAAACCAAACATCATTTGTCGCGACGGATGGCGACCAGACCCACCCGGCCGTGCAGGCCCCCGCGCGGCACGAAACAGGGTTGCCGCAGTTTCGATGGCCAGCCGGAAATCAAGACCGATGGATTGATGTCGCTGGTAGATCAAGTCGAGACGGGCCTTGCGAGGCACGCAGATGCGCGCATAGACAGCATCGGTTTGCTGTGCCGTCCGGCATCGGGCCAGAAGGCGCGATTCATGCCGGTGAAACCGCAATGACGCCAGCCCGGTCACACCCGGTCGCGACCTCAGAACACGTGTGTACAATTCGGGAAACCGCTCGACATATTCTCGCAACGGAGGCCGCGGACCGACAAAACTGATATCCCCTTTGAGAATGTTCCACAGTTGCGGCAATTCATCGAGCCGTGATGCGCGCAGTCTGGCGCCGAGCGGGGTTATGCGCCCACATTTGTGCCCGCCCGATACACCGCTGTCGCCGCGCGATGGGGTCATGGTGCGGAACTTCCACAAGCCAAAACTGTCGGTCGGAGATTTCATGCGCTCTGCCACGTGGAACACCGGACCATCCTGCGCACGCCATATCAGCCAGGCGATCCAGGCCATGACCGGCGCAAGAAGCACCGCCAAAGCTACCGCAAAAACCACATCCAGTGTTCGTTTGTACCAAGTCATTCAAGACAGCCTGTTTTGCCAATCCGCAACGATGCCGTCAGGCGTACCCTCCCAGGCCTTAAAATCGGTGAATGTACGCAATCGTGTGATATCTAGGTTAACAGAAGGTATGGTTGCGGGTGTCGCGGGCCGGGTTGTCCACACAAGACCGGCGGCATCCAGCAACGCCCCCATCTGCACGCAACCCGGTCCGGCCACGTTCAGGCGCGCCGGCAGGGACGGGGCCGCCGCGAGGTCCCAAAGGGTGCGGGCCAGCGCATTTGGCCCGATGTAGCTGCGACGCGGTGTCGTGCCGTCGGGCAGTTGATCAAGCGCGAACCCGCTTTGCCATCCGAACAGAATGGCATCTGCCCCGGCCACGTTGCCCAACCGCAGAACGGTATTGCTGTGCCGGTGGGTCGCCGCCATACGTTCCATGTCGCGCTTTGCCTTGCCATAAGACGACACCGGCACGGCAAGGTGGTCTTCGGACAGGCACCCCGGAGCGTTTCCGTAGACAGCCGCGCTCGAAAACAGCAAGACCCGGCCCGCGCCCACCTGCGCCGCCGCATCGAGGGTACGCTTTGCGAGGTCAATGTTCCTGTCCACTTGTTCCGGGTGGTCAGTTGCGACGCCGGCCATACAGATCACGGTCTGTGCAGCGCGCAACGCCGTGCGCAACGCTGTATCATCACAGATATCGACATCGGCCCGCGTCAGCCACGTCGCCTTGCCGGGAAGTACCGGGCGGAGCAACGTCCCAAGTCTTCCGCCCGCCCCGAGTACGACAATGCCCACGACCTAGGGCACCTTGATGTGCAGGTCTTGTGGCACCAACGCATTCATCTGCCGAAGATGCTCGGGCAGGCAGACGGATAGAAAATCATAGTGATCCACCACATGTCGGCGCGCCTTTTGACCCAAATGGGAAAATTCCGCAGGGCGACTGAGCACCTCGACCACCTGCGCAGCCAGCGCATCAGGGTCGAAGAAATCAACCAGCAGCCCCGTTTCGTTGTGCTGCACGACTTCGCGGACAGGCGCGACATCGCTGGCGACGATCGTGGCCTGCATCGACATCGCCTCAAGCAAGGACCAGGACAACACGAAAGGCATCGTCAGGTAGATATGGCACGAACTGATCTGTATGATCTGCTGATAGTTCCTGTAGGGGACCTGCCCCAGAAAGTGCAGGCGGTCCCAATCCAGCAGATGCCCCACCTCGGTCTCCATCTGGCCACGCAAGCCACCGGGGTGTTTGGATTTCCCGCCATAGGAGACATCATTGCCACCGATGACCAGAATACGGGCCTCGGGTCGGGCTTGCTGGATGGCGGGCAAGGCGCGCATGAACTGGTGAAACCCGCGCGTGGTTTCAAGGTTGCGGGCCATATAGGTCACCACTTCGTCCCGTGCCGTCAACGGGCGCTCCATCCGGCCCAGGGTGATACTGGCCTCGGGATCGGGGGTTAGCTTGTCGGTACGAATACCGTCGTGACAGACATAGATCTTGTCGTGAAAGCTGGCTGGAAAACGGTCGCGCTGCCAGCGGGTCGGGCTATGGCCCACATCGACGGCCTGAATGTTGACCAAGGGCACGACATTGTTGCCGTGCATTATGTAGGGCGCGTGATCGCTGATCACATCATCCGGATCAAAGCCCACTGGCCCGCCGCGAACAGAATAGAAGTATTCGAAAAACCCGATCATCGGGGTCTTGGGCAACACTTCGCGAAAAAAGCTCATCTCACCCCAGCCGACGTGGCCGATCACCAGATCCGGCGTGAACCCCCCGGCCATGATCTTGCGAAGTGCGGTGACGGCGCCAAACCCATTGCCGGCCGCGGTTTCCCATGTCCTGGACAGGCCATAGGCGTCTTCGGGTGCCTTGTGGTGGGTCTTGTAAACCACTGTCCGCACGCCAGATATCTGGGGCGCCTTTTCCCGTTGGGTCAAAAACACGATGTCGTGCCCGCCCTGTGCCGCCAGCCATTGCACCAACTCGCGATACTGGCCCGGCATGTTCTGGTGCACAAAGAGTAGCTTCATCGGTTCCTCGTCGTCTTCATCCGTGGATAACGTCCACCCGTGCCGCAGGCAATCACGAGCCTGCGGGCACCAATATGGCTGTAACGCGTTATTATTGCGTAGGGCTTAATCCGGCTGGCAGGCCGGTCGCGGTCACCGCGTCAGACATGGCGTGGCCGACAGGCCCTCAGACCGCAAGGGCCGCATCCAGAAATGCGCGCACAGGCCGGGCGAAAGGTTCATTGACCAGTCGCGCGATCTCTTTGCCGTTCTTCATCAGCAAAAGCGTGGAATGGCGTTTCACCGCGAGCCGTTCGGTCAGTTGCGACTGACCAAAAGTGTCCCAGTCCACATCAACAAAGGTCAGTTGCCCATAGTCCGGGTTTTCGGCAATCGCCTCGGTGATCAGGTCAGCCTTGATCTGGCAGGTCAACGACCATTTTGCCCGATAGTTCAGGATGATCACACGATCCGTCTGGCGCAGGTCACGCCACACCGCTGGCGAGAACGCCACTGACGGATATGCGAACGCAAGCGATGGAAACGTGGCGGCGGCGGCAGACAGCAAAAAGATACGTCGGTGCATGATCATGCTTTCGACAGACAAACAGGCAATCGCAGGATATGAGGCAGATGCGCGCGCGCAAGAGGACGCGGTCAGGTTTTGCGTTGTCGTGACAATTGCACCGCAAGAATGCCGGCGGCAATGATGGCGACGCCGGTCACGTCCCGCGCTCCAAGCCGTTCGCCAAGCAGAAGTGCCGCAATCGCCACCCCGAAAAACGGATTGAGAAAGTGGAACGTGGCCGCCTTGGTTGCCCCGATCCGCGCCACCAGTGCAAACCAGATCCAGGTGGCCAGCAATCCCGGCGCAAGGGTGGTATAGGCAAAGGCCACGATCAACTCGGGCGTCACATCGACCCTAAGCGTTTCGGTCAGTGCCGAGGCAACCGCCAGCACGCACGCACCGACAAACATCTGCAACCCCACGACCATCATCAGGTTGCCCCCCGTCGACATGGTGCGCATCGACAGGGTCGCGACCGTCAGCGCGATGGCGGCGATCACGCAAAGGGTGACGCCATAGATATCCACACCCGCCTCGAACCGCGCGGACATGATAAGGACGACGCCCGCGATGCCGAGGATCAGACCGATGATCCCGAGGGCGGGCAAACGATCCCGAAACACGATCCATCCCGCAAAGGCCACCATGAGCGGCATCAGGGATGCGATGATCGACGCAAGCGACGCCTCGACCGTCTGCATCGCATAGAAATTGAGGCCAAGATAGATCGCGTTCTGGCACACACCAAAGATGATCGTCGCGCGCCATTGATCCCGGCTCAGACGCCAGGATTGCCCCAATATGCGCGCAATGGCCACGCCGATCAGGCCGGACAGGAAGAACCGAAATGCCAGGGCCGCCAGAGGAGACGCATCCGCGACAATGATCCGCGCCGAGGTAAAGGCCGATGACCAGATCAGGGCAAAGGTCAGCCCCATCAATACCGCGCGAATGTCCATGCCCTGCCCCTTTTTCGGGACGTTCGGGGAAAAGGCGTAAGGATGCAAGGCGCGTCGATCACAACCCTTTTGGGTGCACGTGATCGACAACGCGTGCAGAACAGAAAGGCAGCCATGCGGAGGAACGCTCATGAAACTCAGTCGTCGTCGATTTGGCGGTCTCGCCCTGTCCGGGGCCGCTCTGCCGCGTGCCGCATTGGCGCAGGAGCTGACAGCAGCCCAAGCGCAACGCGCCGCCATCTTCGGTACGTCGTCAGAATTCCGGGCCGCAATGTCCTTTATCGAGGCACGCGGCGACAGTGATATGATCGCAGGCCTGCTTCTTTCACTCAGGTATTCCCGTGCCCGTGCATCGCGCATCGGCGAGGCGCTGGTGACGCTCACAGGTCAGAATTTCGGGACCGACTGGTTCGACTGGATGATCTGGCAGGAGGCAAATCCGCAAATCATCCCTCATGACAGTTATCCCGCCTTTGCGCGCGAGATGTATCTGCGGCTTGATCCGAACTTTGATCCGTTCCTGCGCCCCGAATACATCACCCGCGACCGCGCGCGCATCCGGTTGGAAGAGGTCACCTGGGGCGGCGTGGTCAAGGACGGCATCCCGTCACTCGACAACCCCGACCTGATCGAGGCAGAAGCAGCCGACTATTTGCGCGGCGATGATCTGGTTTTTGGCGTGTCGATCAACGGGGATACCCGCGCCTATCCACTGCGCATCATGGGCTGGCACGAGATGTTCAACGAAGTGATCGGCGGCGTGCCCGTCGCGCTGGCCTATTGCACGCTTTGCGGATCGGGGATTCTGTTCGAAACCCGGGTCGCGGGGCGGGCCGAGCCCTTTGTGTTCGGGTCGTCCGGGTTTCTGTATCGCTCGAACAAGCTGATGTTTGACCGGGGCACGAATTCGTTGTGGAACCAGTACACCGGACAGCCCGTGATCGGGCCGCTCGTGGACAGTGGTATCGCGCTGAAACAGCGCCCGGTTGTCATCACCACATGGGACAACTGGAAGGCCTCTAACCCGACCACACGTGTTCTGTCACTGAACACCGGATATCGGCGCAACTATGGCTCGGGAGTTGTTTACAACGACTACTTCGGCTCGCCCGACCTGATGTTCCCTGCACAGGTGGACCAAAAGGACCGCGCCCAGAAGGATTACGTGTTTACCGTCCGCCAGTTCGGGGCGGCGCGGGCCTGGCCGCTGGATGCGTTTGACAATGCTGCGGTGATCAATGACGCAATCGGTGACACGCCCTTGCTGCTGGTCGGGGACAGCGAAACCCGCACCGTGCGGGCCTACGAGCGCGGCGGGCGGACGTTCACCCCCGCGTCAGGGCGGATCAGGGATCAGGACGGAGTGGAATGGCAGGTCACGGAAAACGCATTGATCGGGCCGGATGACACGCGACTGCCGCGCGTTGCCGGTCACATCTCTTACTGGTTTGCATGGGACAACTACATGGGGGATGCGGCCACGATCTATGACGGCTGAACCCGGACAACAAAAAAGGGCCGCCCCGAAAGGCAGCCCTTCTTTCGTCTGTCAGCCGACTTAGCCGTTCACGCTGTCTTTCAGCGCTTTGGCGATGGTCATCTTGACCACCTTGTCGGCGTCTTTCTTGAACTGTTCGCCCGTGGCCGGGTTGCGCACCATACGCTCGGGGCGCTCGCGGCAATAGATCTTGCCAACACCGGGCAACGTGACTGCACCGCCGCCGGACACTTCCCTGGTGATCAGGCCGCAGATTGCATCCAGTGCCGCACCTGCAGATTTCTTGTCAGTGCCCATATCTTCGGCCAGTGCGGCGACGAGTTGGGTTTTTGTCATTGGTTTTGCCATTTTCTGGTCTCCTTCGTCTGCCCGAGAATTAGGGCCTCCTATCCGTTTTGTAACGGTATGTTGTGGGAAAACACAACGAATAGTGGCCTCTTGCAAGGGAAAAACCGCTATTTTTCGGTAGTGTCTCAGTTTGAAATTGAAAAGTTTGCTTGCTAGAGGAGGCAAAAGGGGGCCAATTTCTCAGCCCCCCTTATTTCTATGGTCAGATCATCCGATCTGCAACTTGTTCGCTTCCGGGGTGTTTGTGGCCCTTAAGCACCTCGTTCACACGTCCGGGATTCACATCGAAGTAAGCCGCAATCCGGTTCTGGTATTCACCAGCCCAATGCCTGATCCACACTTCTACTGCGTCTTCAAATGTAAGCCGATAACTCGGCCTCGTTTCGTCTAAAGCCATACTTGGCTCCTCTTTTGGAGCCGTTGAGAGAACGCTTGACCTGAGATTCACCGTATGCGAAGACAAGGAGAGTACTCAAAAAAACCGCCCCTCAACGGCGGATGTAGTTAACCGCAGGGTGTTGTAGCACTCTGCGGTTTTTCTTTTATCTGATTCTTGTGCCAGCGTCTACATGTTGCGGGATAGTCAATGCCCCGCAACAAAATGTTACGTGTTTGCTTAACGCTTTTTGTATGGGCCGCGAGGCTTGGGCGCGGGGGCGCGGGCGTCAATCAAGCCCACAATCCATTCCATGTCGTGCAACGTGTCTGACACGCCAGCGGCCATTGCTGGCGTCATTTTGAGCGTCTTGTGGATGCGCACAAAGTTGTAGTGAGCAAAGTACAGGCTCAGCATATGCAGGTGGTTTTGCAGCTTCTTGCTGAATGCGTTGGTCAAGCGAGTGAAGCGACGCATCCCCATGCGCATAGAAAGGTTCTGGCGTTCCACGTATGACGTGCTGATCTTGCTTTCGTCAGGCGTGCCAGAAATCACCTTCTTTTTTATGCCAGTGCATTCTGCGGGGGAGTACTTGCGCTCATGGCCCTTCTGGCCCGTGGGCGCGCCGTACTGCTTGACCAGCATCGCATAATCAATGTCACCGCCAAATACGCCCTCAACTGCCTGTAGGTAGGCGCTGTGACCGTCTGTGGTCAATTGCATGTGACCCACGACGCGGCGTTGCAGGTCCAGCATGAAGTCATACGCGGTTTCGGCTGAGCGGTCGCCAATCTCATAGGACAGGATCATCTTGCTATCCGCGTCCAGTGCAGTCCACGTCCATACGTCGCCAGCACCCTTGGGCGCGGCCTTTGCCTTAGCGACGTTCTTTTCCTTTGCATACCAGAAAGACCAGATTTCATCACACTCGACGCGCTGCACTTTGACATTGCGCACGGTGTCGTTGTGGTAGGCGGCGCAAGCTTCGCCAGCTTCAACCAAAAGCTTGGTGACGGTGTTGATCGATACTTTGGCGAGGCGGGACGTTGCGCGCATCGAATTGCCTTCAATCAGCATCTCAAGGATCAGGGCGCGCTTTTGGTTGTCTAGCTTGTTCATACCCTTAATATAGGTACGTTATATGCACTTAACAAGCATAAATTTCAGTTTATTCCGAGCCACGCTTTGCGAAAGTATTCAAAATTCGATCCAGTATACCTGCGATCTGCTCAACGCCCATACGCTTCGCAATAACTAGTAAGAAAACCAACTGCAAAACGAAGACAATGATTCCTACAGAAACGTTGACCGCCCCGTTTAACAAAAGGATATCCAACAACATCAGTACGATCAATAAACACACAAATCGATCTTCTCTGCGTGCGTCCTGTTCTCTCTCTAATCGAGCCTCTAAAGCTTCAATCTTTTCAACAAGCGCCTGATCTGTATCGGTGTCTTTATCAAAAGCCTTCCCTATAGGAATCTTGCCCATCAATCAGCTATCCGATCTAAATACTCTTGCTTAATATCTCTATTGGGAATGGTAAGGCCTTTTATGTGCTTCTCGTAGTTTTTAGCCCAAGCTCCACCCTTCCAATGCGTCAGCGCCACAAGTTGTCCTGGCTTTTTCTTTTTCCCAAGGTCCACCAAGTAATCCAAGATTTCACTGTGAAGATCGCTTGTAGCTTCCATCCTGCCAAGCGATGCATACGCCTCGACGTGATCGCTACCGAACATTTTTAGTTCATGGTATAGAGACGGAATTACAGGCCCATAGTCCCAAGCTTCGAATTGCTCAGGGAAAAGTGGCTCGTTAGCTTCTCCCAAATGAATCATCTGAGCTAGGTACACTAACTTTTGAAGGCTTAGATTTGAGAGGTGCCAGTCCGAACGTTCACCCAATGTTCCCGCAACATCAAACGCGCTTATCATCAGCCCCACCGTGCCGCAGCGGCCTTCTCGGCAATCGCCTTGCGGTCCTCTGGCGTCAACTTCTCCGCACGCGCCTTCGCTCCCGCCAAACCGCTCTTGCGCTTGGCTGGTTGCTTCAACGATGTCTCTTGTTCCTCGCCGGTCGCGATCTTGGCAATGTGTACAGCGTTGCCGATCACGTCCGCTGGGCGCTTCTGCCCTTGCGGTCCTTTTGGCATGGTCGCTCTCCCAACCTGTTTTTGGCGTGTTCACCCGCCTCACACGAGTTATACACAGTTTCCTACACTTATGTAAGGTTTCCCAGACAGAATGAAAGAGTTCTGTCAATGCACGTGGCTTCCGAGCCTCGCCGCATCGAATGAATATAGCCCTAATGGGCGCGAAAAACCACTTATTAAGCATTATGCCTACTTTCAAACTGAGACACTACCTATTTTTCGCGGTTTTCAGCCCATTAAAGGAAGGCAGTCTCGTCAAATGCCCGCAATTTCCGGCTGTGAATGCGCTCCAGCGGCATTTCGCGCAGCTGCTCCATCGCCCGGATTCCGATCATCAGATGGCGCCCGACCTGCTCTTTGTAGAAATTCGAGGCCATGCCGGGCAGCTTCAATTCGCCGTGCAGCGGCTTGTCGGAAACGCACAAAAGCGTGCCGTAGGGCACCCGGAACCGATAGCCGTTGGCGGCGATTGTCGCGCTTTCCATATCCAGTGCGACGGCGCGGGACTGGCTGAGGCGTTTCACCGGCCCGTGCTGGTCGCGCAGTTCCCAATTGCGATCATCATAGCTTGCCACCGTGCCGGTGCGCATGATGCGCTTGAGTTCGTAGCCCTCAAGTTGGGTGGTCTGCGCCACGGCCTGTTCCAGCGCGATCTGGATTTCCGCAAGCGCCGGGATCGGCACCCAGGGCGGCAGGTCTGTGTCCAGGACATTGTCCTCGCGCAGGTACGCATGCGCCAGAACAAAGTCGCCCAGTGCCTGAGAGTTGCGCAGCCCCGCGCAGTGCCCGACCATCACCCACGCATGGGGGCGCAGGACGGCGATATGGTCCGTCGCGGTTTTGGCGTTTGATGGCCCGACGCCGATATTGACCAGTGTGATGCCGGATCCGTCCGCCCGTTTGAGATGGTAGGTCGGCATTTGCGGCGTCTTGTGGCTGTCGGCTAATGGCTGATCGCCTGCCGTGATCTCGGCATTTCCAGTTGACACGAAAGACGTGTAACCGCTGTCGGGGTCATCAAGCTGCTGGCGCGCATAGGTTTCGAACTCGGACACATAGAACTGGTAGTTGGTGAACAGAACGTGGTTCTGAAAGTGATCCGCATCCGTCGCGGTGTAATGCGTCAGACGTGCCAGAGAATAGTCGATCCGCTGGGCAGTGAACGGCGCGAGCGGGCTGATGCCGTCTGTGGGTTCGTGCGTACCGTTGACGATATCATCGTTGGTGTTGCTGAGGTCGGGGACATCGAAAACGTCCCGCAGGGGAAAGGCCGCCGCGCCTTGCTGGGGCACCGTAATGTCGGGATTGTGGGCAACCGCAAAGTGCACCGGCATCGGGGTGTTGGAATACCCGATCTCGACCGGCTGGTCATGGTTTGCAATCAAAAGGCCGATCTGCTGCTCAAGATAGCTTTTGAACAGATCGGGGCGGGTGACGGTTGTTGCATATGTGCCCGGATCGGCCACGTGGCCAAAGCTGAGCCGTGTATCCACGCGTGCATAGGTTGACGTCGTGAACCGGATTTCGGGATAAAAGGCCCGGATCCGCCCTTCGGGTGCGCCGTGTTCCATTGCGTGCTGAAACTCGCGGCTCAGAAACTGCACCGCATCGTCATAGAGGTCACGCAAGCGGGCGACCGCCGCAATGGCATCGTGGAATTCGGTATGGCCGTGCGCGGCCTGTTCCAGGGTTTTCATGTTGTTGGCTCAAGTATGGGTATGAATTCAAAACTGCGCACATCGACCAGTCCAAGGTCGGAAATGCGCAATTCGGGGATGACGACAAGCGCCAGAAGCGAGTGTTGCATGTAAGCATTGTTGAGAGTGCAACCGCACGTCTTCATGGCCTGTACCAGTCTGTCCGCTTTGGTCGCCACGTCGCGCGCCGGGCTGTCGGACATCAGGCCCGCGATGGGCAGTTCGACCAGCGCCAGCTCTGCTCCGTCCCGCCAGATGGTGATGCCGCCGCCAACGTCAGACAGTCGGTTGGCGGCCAGCGCCATCTGATCACGGTCCGTGCCGACGACAATCATGTGATGGCTGTCATGCGCCACAGTCGAGGCCATGGCCATCTTGCCCTGATAGTTGAAGCCCGAAACCAACGCGTTGACCACGCCCCCCGTCGCCTGGTGGCGTTCCACCAGGGCAATCTGGCAGGTGTCACCATGGCTTTCGACCTTGCCATCGCTGACGGGCATGTCGCGTTTCAGCGCCTTGGTCGGCGCCTGGTTTTCGACGACGCCGATGACGTTGGCCGTGACCGAATTGCGGCCCGCAGGGGCTGCAATCTCGAAATCGGCGGCGGTTTTGGGCGGGCCCATGTGTACCGTCTGGCGCGCGCTGTCGGGCCAGTCGAGATGCGGGCAATTGACGGTCAACCCGCCGTTCATCGCCACCGTTCTGCCGCGTGCCATGACGTGTTCGATGGGCAGAGTGGTGAGGTCGGAAGTCAGGATCACATCCGCCCGCCGCCCCGGCGTCAATGACCCGATCTCGCGCTCCAGCCCGAAATGGGTGGCTGTGTTGATCGTCGCCATTTGCAGCGCCACCAGCGGGTCACACCCGCAGGCAATCGCGTGGCGCACAACGCGGTTCATGTGCCCCTCGTTCACCAGCGTGCCGGAATGGCAATCGTCGGTGCACAGGATCATGTTGCGCGGATCAAGGCCCTTTTCGGTGATGGCGGTGATCTGCGTTTCCACATCATACCACGCCGAACCCAGCCGGATCATCGACCGCATGCCCTGACGCATCCGCGCAATTGCATCCGCTTCGACCGTACCCTCGTGATCGTCCGCCGGGCCACCGGCGATATAGGCCGCAAAACCCGGCCCCAGATCGGGCGAGGCATAGTGCCCGCCCACGGTCTTGCCCGCGCGTTGCGTCGCCGCCACCTCGGCCAGCATCTGCGGATCGCCCGCCGCCAGCCCCGGAAAGTTCATCATCTCGCCCAGACCGATGATACCGGGCCATGCCATCGCTTCGGCCACATCCTCGGCGCTGATCTCATAGCCCGTCGTCTCCATCCCCGGTGCGGACGGCGCGCAGGAGGGCATTTGCGTCCAGATGTTGACAGGCTGCATCAGCGCCTCGTCATGCATCAGGCGCACGCCGGTCAGGCCCAGCACATTGGCGATCTCGTGGGGGTCGGTGAACATGCTTGTGGTGCCGTGCGGGATCACGGCGGCGGCGACTTCAGCCGGGGTCAACATGCCGGATTCGATGTGCATGTGCCCGTCGCACAGACCAGGCACCATGTAACGGCCCTTGGCCTCGATCACCTCGGTGTCGGGGCCGGTGCAATAGGTTGCATCCGGCACCACACAGGCGATGCGGCCATGTTTGATGGCAATGTCATGACCGGGCAGCGCCTCGCGCGTGTGCACGTTCACCCAGATACCGCCACGTATGACGGTATCGGCCGGCGCGCGACCGGCGGCAACTTCTACAAGATCAGGGGCGGCATCGTGCCAGGACGGGAAAAGGTCAGGTTCCATGTCCCGTTGGATCAAGATTCCGCGTCCGGCGCAAGGGGGGCTGACGCGATGTCGTGAAAGCTTCGATTCTTTGCCCATTGTTCTTGACGGTGCAAGGCCACACCGCAAGGGTCGGGCCATGGATTACGACAGGATAGATGCCGACGGTTTCGGGCGCGGCCTGAAGGGCATCGGGCTGAACCTGCTGGTGCGGGATGTGGGGGCTGAAGTGGCGTTTCTAAGGGACGTGTTCGACATGCGCGCGCACCAGCCCACCGCCGACTTCGCGATCATGACCTATGGCGATCAGGTGTTTCAACTGCATAGCGACGGGACGTATCATTCCAACCCACTGCTGGAGTTGCTGCCCGAGATTCCGCCGAGGGGTGGGGGTATCGAAATCAGGCTTTATGACAGCGACCCGGAAGAGGCCTGCGCACTTGCCGAGGCCCATGGCGGCACGATCCTGCAAGAGCCGACCGACAAACCCCACGGCCTGCGCGAGGCGTATATTCTATGCGAGAACGGCTATGCTTGGGTGCCGTCGCGGGGGAAGGATGTTTGACAGCCTTGGTTGAGAAACTCGGGAAGGGCTGCTGTGAGCCCAAAGTCGCCCTAAATTTAGAAGACAGAACTCCTGACCTTTCCGCAGTTAAATACAACCTGCAACTCCGAAACAGAAGTTCCGTCAGGAAGAGCAAAACCTATCCTAACCCATGTTCGAAAACGCCCCTTCATGCGAGCCAATGCAGTAACGTGTTGTCGCTCTTCTTCTCGAAGGTCTTGTAAACGAGCGAGCGAACAGCAATTTGGGTTCTCTGAAGTGAATTGCTCAAGCGATATTTTGTTATCAACTTTATGATCTATAACGTTTTCTTCTTCTAGTCTTCGTACGCTCGCATTTCTCCAATGCCACGCGGCTTTTTCTGTGATCAGAACGACTTCGTCATCAGTCAGACGTACCCCCGTGTCCGCACAAACACCTTGGTAATTTTGGTAGGCGGTCCAACTTATCTTGACCGTAATTGCAATCATGCAAACGGAAACGGAGATCACGATTATTCTGAGCATGGTGCTGTTATTCTAGATTTGATTCTTAGCTTTCGTAAAGCGCATCAATCGGAGCTTTGTCCGCTTTGCCGACATTTCACATTGATCGCAACTCATACGAAATGTCGCAACCGGAACAGCCTTTTGTGTTGATCTGCGCGCCGCACCTCATGCACCCTTCCTCCAAACTCAAAGGGAGCCAGCACCATGACCGTCACCGACATCCGCCCCAACATGGATCACTGGCAGGAACGCGTGGACTTAGCAGCCGCTTTCCGCTGGACCGTACGTCTGAACATGCACGAGGCGGTGGCCAATCACTTTTCCCTGTCCATCAATGACGATGGCAGCAGGTTCCTGATGAACCCCAACCAGATGCACTTTTCGCGCATCAAGGCATCCGACCTGATCGAGGTCGACGCCAATGACCCGGCCAGCATGGAAGGCCCCGATGCGCCCGACCCGACCGCGTGGGGACTGCATGGCGGTATGCACAAATTCTGCGCCCATGCGCGCTGTGCGATGCATGTTCATTCGCCTTATGCCACGGCGTTGGCCGCATTGGCCGACAGTACCCTGCCGCCCGTGGATCAGAACGGCTGCATGTTCTTCAACCGTGTGGTGGTGGATGACAGCTATGGCGGGCTGGCGTTCGAGGAAGAGGGCGAGCGGTGTGCCAGGCTGTTCGATGACCCGAAGAAGAAAGTCATGGTGATGGGCAATCACGGCATCATGGTTCTGGGCGACACGGTGGCGGACACGTTCAACCGCATGTTCTATTTCGAAAGGGCCTGCCAGACCTATTTGCTGGCCTTGCAAACCGGCAGACCGCTGCGCCTGATCCCCGAGGACATTGCGGAAAAGACCGCCCGGGAAATCGAGGACTATCCCGAGCAGGACGAACGCCACCTGTCCGAACTCAAGGCCATTCTGGACGAGGAAGGGTCGAACTATGCCAGCTGACGCAGAGGCGAAAGAAGCGGGGCGCTGGAATCATCGCCCGCCGACGCCGATCGCGCAGAACCCCCTGTTCCTTTGGCCACCGCAGCCTGTCGCGATTTTCAAATGGTACACCGCCTTCTGGTTCGAGATTTCGACGACAACCCTGTGCCTTATGCTGGCTTTGGGTGCCTATTTCCTGATCCTGCCGCCGCTTGAGGCCATGCAGATATTCCAGCCCGGCTGGATGATCCGCGTGTGGCTGGCCAACCTGATCCCGCAATGCCTGATTGCGGGCGCGCTGCACTACTGGCTGATCACGGCCAGGGGTCAGGGGGATGCGACCAAGTTCGACCCCCGCGACCAGAACCGCAAGAACGGGTCGTTCACCTTCGACAATCAGGTGCTGGACAACATGTTCTGGCACATCGCCAGCGGCATAACATTGTGGAGCCTCGCACAAATCGGCGTGTTCTGGATGATGGCCAACGGCTATGCGCCGACGCTGTTTTTCCCCGACAACCCGGTGTGGTTTGTCGCGGCTTTCGTGCTGATCCCGATCTGGTCCAGCTTTCACTTTTACTGGGTGCACCGGGCCCTGCACTGGCCGCCGCTTTACAAGCTGGCGCACTCGCTGCATCACCGCAACGTCAATATCGGCCCATGGTCGGGGATCGCGATGCACCCGGTCGAACATCTGCTGTTCTACACCAATTTCGCCATTCATCTGGTGGTGCCGACACACCCGCTGCATGTGCTGTTTCACGGCTATGTCCAGTCGACCCATCCGGTGTTTTCGCATTCCGGTTTCGAAGATCTGGTGGTCAGGGACAACAAGCAGATGCGCATGGGCGTGTTCTTTCACCAACTGCATCACCGCTATTTCGAGTGCAATTACGGCACCGTCGAAATGCCGTGGGATCGCTGGTTCGGCAGCTATCACGATGGCACGGGCCGCGCGACCGAGGAGGCGCGGGCGCGCAAGAAACAGATGTATACCTAGGCCTTGCGAAAGGCCAACAGCAGGGCCGTGTCGCGGGCGTGGGGGCCTGTGGCATCCGGCGTGTAGATCGCGACTTCGGTTGTGGATGCGTCCGTTATCATTCGCGCGACGTCGTCCAGTTTCGCGGCGAACCCTGTGGCCTGAAAGTGCTGCGCGTTGACTGACAGCACGATCCATCCACCGGGGCGCACCGAGTCCAGCACCGCATCAATTCCCTCCGGCCCGACATGCCCGTTGGTGAACGTGCCGGAGCTGACCGCACCTTGATACAGACCATCCGGCGGCGATAATCCTTCGAGAATGTTGGCGGTGAACAGGTGACGATACACCTCTTTGCCGCGTGCCTGTTCCAGCATCTCGGCAGAGATGTCGGTGCCATCCACCGGGCCGATTCCCCGACCCTTAAGGGCCGCACCGCACAGACCCGTCCCCGCGCCCACATCAAGAACCGGACCAAACCCGCCCATCAGCACATAGTGCCGCGCGACCTCGAGATGCAAAACGTATCCATTGGCGATGGCAAAGCCATGGTCATAGCTGTCCGCCCAATCGGCATAAAGCGCAACCGAATCGTCCGGCGTTTGCAGCGCATATGCGCGTTCCAGATCAGGATCATCAGACATATCCCGATTAGGCGGACAGGCGCATCTGTTTGCAAGGGCCTTGTCCAGACGCGCAGCAATTGGCACCTATGTCCCATGACCAAAACGCTTCTTTCCTTTGGACACGGGTTTTCGGCGCGCAGCCTGAGCAAACTGCTGCTGCCGCAGGGCTGGCGGATCATCGGCACAACCCGCAGCGCGGACAAGGCCGAGGCGCTGGCCGCGTCCGGTATCGCGCCTGCGATCTTTCCCGGCTCGGATATGGCGGATGCGATTGCCGGGGCCACGCACCTGTTGATCTCTGCCGGGCCCGATGCGGAAGGCGACCCGGTGCTGCGCGAAGTGGGCGATCAGATCAGGAAGAATGCCCGTCACTTCGCATGGGCCGGATACCTGTCCACGACCGGCGTTTACGGCGACCATCAGGGACGCTGGGTGGACGAGACGACCGCGCTGGCACCGGCCACAAAACGTGGGCAATGGCGGGTCGAGGCAGAGGCCGCGTGGTCCGCGATTCCAGACCTGCCGCTGCATATCTTTCGACTTGCCGGCATCTATGGCCCCGGGCGCGGCCCCTTTGCCAAGGTGCGCGGTGGCACTGCGCGACGGATCATCAAGGACGGGCAGGTGTTTTCGCGTATCCACGTCGATGACATCGCACAGGTGCTCGCGGCTTCGATTGCGCAGCCCGACCCCGGTGCGATCTACAATGTGTGCGACAACGACCCCGCCCCGCCGCAGGACGTGATCGGACATGCCGCGGAACTTCTGGGCCTGCCGCTGCCACCCGCGGTGGATTTCGAAACAGCCGAGATGACCCCGATGGCGCGCAGTTTCTATGCCGAAAGCAAACGCGTGAGGAATGACCGGATCAGGAACGAATTGGGCGTCAGGCTGATCCATCCTACATACCGCGAAGGTCTGGCCGCCCTTCTGGTCGACGAAACGAAGTGACTCAGGCCGATAGCTGCGGGCGCATGACCCTGTAGATTGCCGCACCCAGAACCCCGAACACCACCAGCAGCCCCAGCGCCGTTCCCGCATTCACCGCATAGAACATCGCCCGCTCGGGTAGGTCCATGTTGTTGAGAAAGGGATATGGCAAACCGCTGGTCACGGACCCCTCAGGGCGATCATTGAACCGCTGCACAAACAGTTCGGCCCACAACACGTAGGCGCCGATGGTCGCCATCAAAGGCAGGATCGCGCGCCAGACACGCCGGAATACCGCCCCGATGAACAGGGCATCGAATATCTGCAGGGCAGGTCCGAGACCGTGCAGATAGTACTCCAGCCACCAAACGATCGGGCCATCGTTGTTCACCAGATTCGGGTCGGTAAAATAGAGCCGCCAGTAGAGGAAAACGACCATCACATTCAACACGGCGGCGCACATCGCCGTGACCTCGTGGCGACGCGTGATCCGCTGTTCGGTCAGCGCCAGCATCCGGCTTGCCGCGTAAAACGACAGGAACAGCGCCCATATGGTGAGATAGCGAAACGGACCCCCCGGCCCTGTCCACGACCCGTGCAGGATCTGGTACAGGCAATAGCCAGCGGCCAACAGAAACACGAGCCAACGGTAAAACAGGATGGGACGGCTGTGGATGTTCATCGTCGCAGGGTGGCGCACCGGGCCCGTTCGCGCAAGCGTCAGGCGCGCGCCTCGCCAAGGGATGCCACGCCAAGCACGCTCAACACCCTGGCTTCGATCTGTTCGGCGTTCATGCCCGCAACCGCGTACATATCTGCCGGGGTGGCCTGATCAATGAAGGTGTCCGGCAAGACCATGGACCGGAATTTGAGCCCGCGATCAAACACGCCTTCGTCGGCCAGCAGTTGCGCGACATGACTGCCAAAGCCACCCACGGCCCCTTCTTCGATGGTGATCAGCGCCTCGTGCCGTACGGCCAGATCAAGGATCAGGTCACGATCCAGCGGCTTGGCAAAGCGCGCATCCGCGACCGACGGCGTAATGCCCCTGGCGGACAGGTTTTCAGCGGCCTTTTCGACTTCGGCCAGGCGCGTGCCAAAGCTGAGGATCGCGACCCCCTTGCCCTCGCGGATCATGCGGCCCTTGCCAATTTCCAGTGGCTGACCGCGTTCGGGCATTTCGACCCCTGTGCCTTCACCGCGCGGAAAGCGGAATGCGATGGGGCCTGTATCATGTGCCGCGGCTGTGGCGACCATGTGCGCCAGTTCTGCCTCGTCTGCGGCGGCCATCACGACGAACCCCGGCAGGTTGGACAGATAGGCGATGTCGAATGCGCCCGCATGGGTGGCCCCGTCGGCCCCGACCAGCCCGGCGCGGTCAATGGCGAAACGCACCGGCAGACGCTGGATCGCGACGTCGTGCACGACCTGGTCGTAGCCGCGTTGCAGAAAGGTCGAATACATCGCGCAAAACGGCTTCATCCCACCTGCCGCAAGGGCTGCGGAAAAGGTCACGCCATGCTGTTCGGCGATCCCGACATCGAAACAGCGGCTGGGGTAGCGTTCGGCGAAAAGGTTCAGTCCCGTGCCATCCGGCATCGCGGCTGTAACGGCGCAAATCCTGTCGTCTGCCTGCGCTTCCCTGATCAGGTGTTCGGCAAACACCCTGGTATACCCGGGCGCATTCGACGGCGTCTTTTTCTGCGCCCCGGTCACCACGTCGAACTTGGCTGTGGCGTGCCCCTTGTCCTGCGCGGCTTCGGCGGGGGCATAGCCCTTGCCCTTCCTGGTCAGCACATGGATCAGGATCGGCCCCGTGGCGCGCGCCTTGACGGTGCGCAGCACGGGCAGCAATTGCTCCATGTCATGCCCGTCTATGGGGCCGAGATAGCTGAACCCCAGTTCCTCGAACAATGTTCCGCCAACAGCCATGCCCTTGAGCATTTCCCTGGCCCGCTTGGCCCCTTCGCGGAAAGGTTCGGGCAGCATGCTTACGGCGCCCTTGGCCGCAGCCTTGAAGTCGTGGAACGGGTTTTGCGCATAAAGACGCGACAGGTAGGACGACATCGCACCCACCGGCGGGGCGATAGACATCTCGTTGTCATTCAGGATCACGATCAGACGCTTGCCCAGATGTCCGGCATTGTTCATCGCCTCATAGGCCATGCCGGCACTCATTGATCCATCGCCGATCACCGCGATGGCATCGCCGGTGCCTTCGGGCGGGGTGCCACCCAGATCGCGCGCCACGGCAAAGCCAAGTGCGGCGCTGATCGAGGTCGACGAGTGTGCCGCGCCAAAAGGGTCATAGGGCGATTCAGAGCGTTTGGTGAAACCACTAAGGCCATCCTTCATCCGCAGGGTGCGAATGCGATCGCGGCGTTCGGTCAGGATCTTGTGGGGGTAACACTGGTGGCCCACATCCCAGATCAGCTTGTCGCGTGGCGTATCAAAGACCGCGTGCAATGCGACCGTCAGTTCGACCACGCCCAGACCCGCCCCCAGATGGCCCCCGGTCACGGACACGGCAGACACCGTTTCGCCGCGCACCTCATCCGCAATCTGGCGCAATTGCGCATCCGAGAACCGTTTGAGGTCGGCCGGGCGCTGAACCGTATCCAGCAGCGGGGTCTTCGGGGCGTCAGTCATAACAGTCTTTCACGTCTTGCGGGTCACGACAAAGCGGGCGGCATCCCGCAATATGTCCGTGTTCCCCTTATATACACTTAAGGCATCACAGGCCTCGGTCACCAGCACATCTGCGCGGCGTTTCGCCTCGTCCAGCCCAAGCAGGGAAACGAATGTCGCCTTTCCGGCGGTTGCATCCTTGCCGGTTGCCTTTCCAAGCGTCTTGGCATCGCCGGTCACATCCAGCACGTCATCCGCGATCTGAAAAGCAAGGCCCAGCGCGCGGGCGTAGGTCTGCAACGGGCCAGGATCGGCCCCGGCCATCCGGGCGCCTGCCATGGCAGACCATTCGATAAGCGCACCTGTCTTGCCCCGTTGCAGGGCGGTGATCTGATCCAGAGTCAGCGGCGTCGTCGCCGTTTCCGCCGCAATGTCCAGCGCCTGACCCAGCACCATGCCCTGCGCCCCTGATGCACGCGCCAGCGACAGGGCCAGATTGGCCCGCACATCGCCGCTGCCGACGCGCGGGTCACTGACCAACTCGAAGGCCAGTGTTTGCAGGGCATCCCCGGCCAGCACTGCGGTTGCCTCGCCCCATTTGACATGCACCGTCGGGACACCCCGGCGCAGATCGTCATTGTCCATGCAGGGCAGATCGTCGTGCACAAGTGAATAGGCGTGCAGCGCCTCGATCCCGGTCGCAGGCCAGATGGCGGCATCCGCACCAATTCCATGCAAACGCGCGCTTTCCAGAACCATCAGACCGCGCAGGCGCTTGCCACCTCGGGTTGCATGGGCCATAGCCTTGATCACGGGCAAATCGCCACGTTCCGCAAGAACGGTATCGAACTGCGCCTGAATGGCGCGGCCTGCTTTGTTCAGGTGGTCCCGGAACACGTTCAGAGATCGCTGACCGGCTTCAGACCCGTCGGGTTGCCATCGCCATCAAGGGTGATCGCGGCGACCTTTTCCTCGGCTTCCTTCAGCTTGGTTTCGCAGCGCGCCTTGAGGGCCGCACCGCGTTCATACAGCGTGATGGACGCGTCCAGCGCCACATCGCCGCGTTCCAACTGGCCCAGAACCTGTTCCAGTTCGGCCATCGCCTCTTCAAAGCTCATCTCGTCTACCGGGCGGTCAGTCATTTTGCGGCCTTCATCAGCGATTGGACATGGGCGCGGGCGCAAGCCGCCAGCGCGTTGAGATCATAGCCACCTTCCAGCACCGATACCACCCGGCCCTTGCACAGGGTTTGCGCAGTTTCCGTGATCATGTCGGTAAGGCGGGAATAGGTGTCCGCTGTCCAGTTCAACTGCGCCAGCGGGTCGTCCTGATGGGCGTCAAACCCGGCCGAGATCAGGATCAGGTCAGGCGTGTGCCGCATCAGCGCAGGGATCACCAAACGTCCGTATTCCGAAATCGCATGTGCCCCGTCCGTTCCGGGTGCGAGGGGTATGTTCAGAACCGTTCCATGCGGGCCACGATCTGACGCCGCACCTGTTCCGGGCCAAAGCGGCATCTGCTGGCTGGTCACCACCAGCGCGCGCGGGTCGTCCTGCAAGAGGGCCTGGGTGCCGTTGCCGTGGTGCACATCGAAATCCACCACCGCCACGCGTTCCAGCCCCCGCACATCCAGCGCATGTTTGGCGGCAATCGCGACGTTTCCAAAGACGCAAAAGCCCATGGGCAGGTCCTGTTCGGCGTGATGCCCGGGCGGGCGCATGGCGACAAAGGCGTTATGCGCCGCGCCGTCCAGAACCATATCCACGGCATTGACCGCACCGCCCGCAGCGCGCCAGATGGCGTTTGCCGATGTGGGGCACAGGAACGTCTCTGCATCCGTTTCGCGGTCCAGCCCTGCGTACCCCTCGGCCGGGACGCGCGCCCGGACGCTGTCGATGTAGGACTGAGGATGGCATCGAGCGATTGAAGCGTCGTCGGCCAGTGGCGGATCGACACGCGACAGATCGAGGTCGGCGAGAGCGCGTTGCACGTAGTCCAGCCTTGCCACCTGTTCCGGCATGCCGGGGGGATTCACGTGCAAGAGGCCATCCGCGTGGGTGAGGAGAGCAGTTTTCATAGGTCTTTCAGTGATTTGATAATAATGACTCCCATCTGCCCATAGAATTCAACCAGCACACCTCGCCTCACACGCTTTACCAAAGCAAACACTTTATCGTCTGCGAGAACATGCACTGGAGACCTCGCAGGATCGAAACACGCCATTTGAAGCATCTGAAGGTCGGTGAGCCATCGACCAACGATTGCAACTGAAACTCTGCGCACCGGATCGTGCGAGGTTACAGCGTAAAGTTCATTTTTGTAGTGCCGACGCATATGCCGGCGCAATGAGATGAGCGAACGGAGATATAGTAGAGTCAGCAGACTCATGGTTCAATCCGGCGCCAGCATGTATCCCGCACCCCGCACGGTTTGCAGGTAACGGGGCTGTTTGGGATCGGTTTCGATCTTGCGGCGCAGGCGGGTGATCTGGACGTCCACGGCGCGTTCCTGCGCCTGTCCGCGATCGCGACCAAGGTCTTCGACCAGTTTGGCGCGGGTGATCGCCTGGCCCGGTTGGGCCGAGAAAATCTTCATCAGCTGCATCTCGGTGGCCGTCAGGCGCACCAGATCCTCGCCCAGCCACAACTCACCGCGTTCCATGTCATAGCGGATCGGGCCGAGGGTCAGGATCTTGGGCGTCGCCTCGTCCTCCGAAATATCCGGAACACGGCGCAGGATGGCATTGATGCGCAGCAGCAGTTCCTTGGGTTCGAACGGTTTGGGCAGATAGTCGTCAGCGCCGGCCTCAAGCCCCTCGATCCGGTTTTCGGTGTCGCCCTTGGCGGTCAGCAACAGGATTGGCGTCGCGTGGGTTTCACGCAACCCGCGGCACAGGCTCAACCCGTCCTCGCCCGGCATCATCACGTCCAGCACGATCATGTCGAAATCCAGCCCCGCCAGAATGCGGCGTGCATGTTCGGCACTGCGGGCGGCGGTCACCAGAAAGCCGTGGCGCATCAGAAACTTTTGTAAAAGCGACCTGATGCGCTCATCATCATCCACGATCAGCAGATGGGCATCGAATGTGGTCATGTGCCGCTCTCCTTCAGCCGTGTGTAGGCGCGCTGCATTTCGCTGTCCATCATCGCCTCAAGCACCTGACGGAACCCGGCGACCGCGTCAGGCCCGGCATCACGGAAGGCCGCGCGCATCCGGGCACGCTGGGCATCCGAAAGGCGGCCCTCAAGGGTGCGGCCCTCGTCCGTCAGGAACAAATGCCGTTCGCGTTTGTCGATGCGGCCCACGCGGCTTTCGACCAGACCATCCGCGATCAGGGTGCGCAACACACGGTTGAGCGATTGTTTCGTCACCCCCAGAATGTTGAGCAGGTTGTTGACCGTTGTGCCCGGCGCACGGTTGATGAAGTGAATGGCCCGGTGATGCGCCCGCCCATAGGCCATGTCCAACAGGATGCGATCCGGATCAGCGGTGAACCCGCGATAGGCAAAGAACATTGCCTCGATCCCCTGGCGCAATTGTTCGTCCGTCAGAAACAGCAGGTTTTCCCCACTGATCGCGGCACTTGGGCGTCCGTCGGCCATGCTGTCCCCGTTACTCTGCTGATCGTTTTGCGGGCAGTTTAAGTCAGCCTTGTTGACATTCCAAGAGCGAAGCGATATCGAATCGCAGGTTTTGCGCAACTTTGTGTCCGGTGTGGCCCTATTTGCGCAATTTTCGCAAATGTGGAGGCGGACATGGCTGGCTATGATGATCGTGACGGGAAAATCTGGATGGACGGCCAGCTGGTCGACTGGCGCAGCGCCAATGTCCACATCCTGAGCCATGCAATGCACTATGCCAGCTCGGTCTTTGAAGGGGAGCGGGCCTATAACGGCAAGATCTTCCTCAGCCGCAAACACTCCCAACGGCTGCACTTTTCGGCGGGCGAACTGGATTTCCGGATCCCCTACACCGTGGACGAAATCGAAGCCGCCAAGCAGGAAGTGCTGACGGCGATGGGCCTGACCGACGCCTATGTGCGCGCCGTGGCGTGGCGTGGTGCGGGCGAAGACATGGGTGTCTCATCGGCGCGCAACCCCGTGCATCTGGCCATCGCGGCCTGGGAATGGGGCAGCTATTACGGCGACGCCAAGATGAAAGGCGCCAGGATCGACATCGCCAAATGGAAGCGCCCCAGCCCCGAAACGATCCCGGTGCACGCCAAGGCCGCGGGCCTCTACATGATCTGCACGACATCGAAACACGCCGCCGAGGCCAAGGGCTGTTCGGATGCGCTGTTCATGGATTATCGCGGTTATGTGGCTGAATGCACCGGGGCCAACATCTTTTTCGTCAAGGACGGCGAGGTGCACACACCCAAGGCGGATGTATTCCTGAACGGCCTGACGCGCCAGACCGTGATCGGCATGTTGCAGGATCGCCAGATCAAGGTGCACGAGCGGGTCATCATGCCCGAAGAGCTGGAGGGATTCGAACAGTGCTGGCTGACCGGCACCGCCGCCGAGGTAACCCCGGTGGGTCAGATCGCGGATTACAATTTCGAGGTCGGTTCGATCACCCGCGAGATTTCCGACGGCTATGAAAAGCTGGTAAGACTGTAAACTTTGGTGTCGAATTGGGATTCACAGATAAGACCAGATGTGCGATTCTGACGTCAGCGCGACGCGCGCAAGAGTGCATGGAGGCGATTATGGGGCAGCGCAACTTCGAAGTTGAAGCGATCTGGGATGAGAATGCGGGTGTTTGGTATGCCAAGAGCGATATTTCCGGACTCCACATAGAGGCGGAAACGCTGCCGGAATTTCAGGATTTGGTTAGAGATTTTGCCGCAGAATTGATCGTATCCAATCACTATGGAGACAAAGAGATCGATAGAGCTGATCTGGCTTCCCTTATCCCAGCGATTTTCTGGAAGACAAACGACGGCTCACAGCAACCCTGTTAGAGTTGTGTCAGGATTTTATCGAAAGGTTACGGCGGAACTGCGGAAAGCGCATTATAAGTGTCTTCCCGGTCGCGGAAAAGGCAGCCACGAAATCTGGGAAAGTGAGATCACTGGTCACAAAACGACCGTACCAAGGAACTTAAAGTCAAACGGTACGGCAAACGGAATAATGAAAAGCGCGGATTTGCCTAAGCGCTTCTGAACTTGCCACCGCCCCTAACCCTTCGGATCCGTCACCGACCGCGCCTTGCGCCGCTCAAGCCCCAGCTGCCGCTCGCGCCAGATGATCAACACGCCACCCAGCACCACCAGCGCCGCACCGGCCACCATGTTCAGCGTCGGCACCTCGGCAAAGACGAAATAGCCGATGATCGCGGCAAAGATCAGCGACGCATAGTCGAACGGGGCCAGCATCGACGCCCCGGCGAACCGGTAGCTGGACGTGACGAGGATTTGCGCCGCACCTCCGACCAGACCGGCGCCGACCAGCAAAGCCGCATTGGCCGGTGACGGAACCACCCAGCCAAAAGGCAGGCTCAGCAGGCTGAGCAGTGTTGCGGTCAGGGAAAAGTAGAACACGATGGCGGCAGTGTGCTCTGTCTTGACCAGTGTGCGGATGTGGATCTGAACAAGCGCGCGCAGGATTGACGCCCCCAGCACAAACAGCGCGCCGATCGTTCCCGCCGTGCCCAAAGTGTCGGCATCCACGCCGAGGCGTGGCCAGATCACGATCATCACACCGACAAGGCCCAGCGCGACGGCGCTGATGCGGAACAGGCGCACGGTTTCACCCAGCATGAGGGCCGCAAGAATGACGGTGAACATCGGGGTGGCATAGCCAATCGCCGTCACTTCGGGCAGCGGCAACAGCCCAAGTCCGGCAAATGTCAGCGCCATGGCGGTGGTGCCGAACAGCCCGCGCCAAATGTGACCTGCAAGGTTTACGGGGATCAATGCCTCGCGCAGATCCCCCCTGTGCCAGATCCAGACGAGAATGATGGGCATGGCAAAAAGCGACCGGAAAAACACGGCCTGACCTGCGGGGACAGACTGTGTTGCCTCTTTGATCATCGCGGCCATGACCATGAACAGAAACACCGCCACCAGCTTGAGGGCGATGGCGGTGCCGGGCTTGTTCTGGGTCGAGGGCGCGCGCATGTCCCGCGACCCATGGCGCTTGCGCGCGCGATTTACAAGCCGTCAGTTGATGGTTGCGACGCCAAGCGGCACGTTGAACTTCAGGCACCAGATATAGATTTCGTTATAGTCGGCAGGGTCAACGCCCGCCGGAACGGTAAAGGTTTGCTGGCCGGTCAGTGACTTCAGCAGGCCCATGCCGGTTGCCGGATCGTATTCGCCGCTCTTGCCGAAACCCACCCGTGGATCCGGCGCGCCATCAAGGCTGAAGTCCGCGGCAAGGACAACGGTGTGGCTTCCGTCATCGTTCTTGATGATGTCGACACCGCCGGTCGTGATGTGATTGGACGCCCCGACAAAAGTGCCCGATGCGACGCTGCCCGACTCGGCGGCGATGGCACCAAATGAAATGAACCCCGCAACGGCGATGGCGAGGATGGTCTTGAATGCTTTGAACATATCGGTGGTCCTTTGTGGCGTTTGCGAAAGATGTGCCACATGTCTAGCATAAGGAACCAAGTGGTACAAAACACGTTAGCGTGAGTTCTGGACTAACCAGTTCCGAATTGCTATGTAGGGGTCAGAAGATGGAGAGAAAGAACCGCAATGGCCCGTCCCCGTTCCTTTGACACCGATCAGGCAATCGAGAAAGCCATGCAGGTTTTCTGGACTCATGGATACGAGGGCGCGTCACTGCCCGACCTGCTGGACGGCATGGGCCTGACGCGCGGCAGTCTTTACAAGGCGTTCACAGACAAAAAGACGCTTTTTCTAAAAGTCCTCGAACATTACGAGGGAAAGGCCGTCAAGGCTGGTGTCGATCTGCTGACTGATCGCGAAATTCCGAATGGGGCAGACCGTATCATGGCAGTGTTTACCAATTCTTACCGTGCCGTGACAGAAGGGGATCGGCGAGGCTGTCTGCTGTGCACGGCGGCCGCTGGCCCCAGCATGTATGATGATGAAATCGCCGCTGCCGTGTCACAGGGCCTCGGGGCGTTGCGCGATGGTATTGACGAAGCCCTCAAGGCGTCACCCAGGCACGCAAATCTGCCGGACGACGAACGACGCGAACTCGCCTGCATGTTGATCGCGCAATACATGGGCTTGCGCACGATGGCACGGGCGCGGATCGACCCGGCTGTTTTGCGCGATGCGGTCCGTTCGGTCGGCGTGATGCTGGCCTAGCCGATCGGCCCGCGCACCCCGCCCGTCTGACCCCGGTCCAATAGCAGGTGGTCGAGAATCACGCATGCCATCATCGCCTCTCCCACGGGAACGGCGCGGATGCCGACGCAGGGATCGTGGCGGCCCTTGGTGATGATTTCGGCATCCTCACCGGATTTCGTGATCGTCTTGCGGGTTTGCAGGATGGAGGACGTGGGTTTTACCGCAAACCGCACCACGACATCCTGGCCCGTCGAAATCCCGCCCAGGATGCCACCCGCGTGGTTGGACGAATATTCGGGCCCCTCAGAACCCATCGTGATCTCGTCCGCGTTCAGTTCACCCGTCAACATGGCCGCAGACATGCCCTCGCCGATCTCGACGCCCTTGACGGCATTGATGCTCATCATCGCGGCGGCAAGGTCGGTGTCCAGCTTGCCATAGACCGGCGCGCCAAGGCCCGCAGGCACGCCACGGGCGACAACTTCGATCACCGCGCCCACGCTGCTGCCGGATTTGCGCAAGCCGTCGAGGTAATCCGCCCAGGTCTCTGCGGCCCCCGGATCCGGCACCCAGAACGGATTCTGGTCGATCTGGTCCCAGTCGAACCGGTCGCGATCAATCTCGTGCGTGCCCATGCGGGTCATGTAGCCCTTGATCTCGATCCCCGGCACCAGCCTGGCCAGTGTCGCACGGGCAAGGCCCCCCGCCGCCACACGGGCGGCGGTTTCACGGGCCGAAGACCGACCGCCACCGCGATAGTCGCGGATTCCGTATTTCTGCCAATAGGTGATGTCGGCATGGCCCGGGCGGAATTTCTCGGCGATGTCGCCGTAGTCCTTTGACCGCTGGTCGGTGTTTTCGATCATCAGCTGGATGGGTGTGCCGGTGGTGACGCCTTCGAACACGCCGGACAGTATTTTCACCTCATCCGCCTCGCGCCGCTGGGTGGTGTATTTGTTCTGACCCGGTTTGCGCTTGTCCATCCACTGCTGGATGAACGCTTCGTCAATCTCGACACCCGGCGGGCACCCGTCGACGGTCGCGCCAAGGGCAGGCCCGTGGCTTTCGCCCCATGTGGTCACGCGGAATAGATGGCCAAAGCTGTTGATCGACATCCGGTTCTCCTTGCTCGGTCCCCGTCTAGCGGTGCGACTTGCATGGCTCAAGGCGTTTTCCGCTTGCGAGGGGTGCGCACGCGCTTTACCTTTTGCCGCACCTCGGGGTGCTGGAAACAGCTGAGATGCAATCATGCGAACCCGTTGAACCTGAACCGGTTAGAACCGGCGGAGGGAAGGTTGAGCATTTCACCCTCTTTCGCCGTTCGACGCATAAAAAGAAGGATGAAACATGCGAAGAACACTTATCATGGCTGGCATTGTGCTGGCCTCGCAGGCCACGGCCGAAATACCCGAATTGACGGTATATGCGGGTGACTATTTCACGTCGGAATGGGGCCCCGGACCCAGGATCGAAGCGGGGTTCGAGGAAATCTGCGGCTGCGATCTGCAGTTTTCCACCGGTGATCTGATGCCACGCCTGCTGCTGGAAGGGGCACGCACCAAGGCCGACATCGTGATCGGCCTGACCACCGATGTCACCGCCAGGGCGCGCGCCACGGGCCTGTTTGCCCCGCACGGGCAGAACAACGCCGACCTGACGCTGCCCATCGCGTGGAACGACGACACGTTCCTGCCGTTCAACTATGGCCACACGGCATTTATCTATGACGAAACGCGCATCGACACGCCGCCTGCAAGTTTCGCGGACCTGCTGGACATGGATGACGACATCAAGATCGTCATTCAGGACCCGCGCACGTCGATTTCGGGCCTTGCCCTGGTGTTGTGGGTGCAGGCGGTCTATGGCGATGAGGCTGGTGCGGCATGGGCGAAACTGGCGCCCAAGATCCTGACCGTGACCAAGGACTGGTCGGCAAGCTATGGCCTGTTCACCGATGGTGAGGCCGACATGGTGCTGAGCTATACCACGTCTCCCGCCTATCACATGTTCGCCGAAGAGGATTTCACCATAAAGGCCGCGATCTTTCCCGAGGGTCATTATTTCATGGCCGAAACGGTGGCCAAGGTGGCACAGACGGACGTGCCGGAACTGGCGGACGCCTTCCTCGATTACGTGATGAGCCGCGATTTTCAGGCAATGATCCCGACCGCGAACTGGTCCCTGCCCTCGGCCTTGCCGCGGGATCAGTGGCCCGAAGGCTGGGCGCAATTGCCCTTGCCCGACAAGGTGTTGTTCTATTCCGAGGCCGAAGCCGCCCAAGTGCAGGGTGAGGCCATCGAGACATGGCGCGCAACGCTCAGCCAGTAAGAACAGGCACGATCGCAGGGCCGGTCGCGGCGGGGACAGTCTTTGCGCTGATCCTCGCCGCTCTGGTCGCTGTGGCCGCCAAGGCGGAGTTGCCTGTGCGCTTTGGCCCGGCGGACTGGGCCGCGCTGCGGTTCACGGTCTGGCAGTCCTTTCTGTCGGCGCTGTTCAGCGTTCTCTTTGCCATTCCCGTCGCGCGCGCACTGGCGCGCCGCAGCTTTGTCGGGCGGCGGGTGCTGGTCACGTTGCTCGGTGCGCCGTTCATCCTGCCGGTGATCGTGGCCGTCATGGGGCTGTTGGTTGTCTTTGGCGGGGCGGGATGGGTCAGTCAGGGGCTTGGCCTGTTTGGCCTGCCACCGCTGTCCATCTATGGGCTGGAAGGCGTCGTGCTGGCCCACGTCTTTTTCAACATGCCGCTGGCCACCCGCCTGATCCTGCAAGGCTGGCAGGCGATTCCGGCGGAGCAGTTTCGCCTTGCCGGGCAATTGGGTCTGCCGCCGCCGGCGATCTTTCGCACGCTGGAATGGCCTGTGCTGCGGCAGGTCGGGCCGGGGGCCTTTGCGCTGATCTTTGTCATCTGCCTTACCAGCTTTGCCGTGGCGCTGACATTGGGCGGTGGCCCGCGCGCGACCACCATCGAACTGGCGATCTATCAGGCGTTCCGCTTTGAATTCGATCTGGGGCGTGCCGCCGTGCTGAGCCTTGTGCAACTGGTCGTGGCCGGATCGGCGGCGGTGGCCGCGCTGTGGATCCTGCCGCCCATTGCCGCGCAGATGGGGCGGGGCCGGCCCGTGCGGCGCTGGGATGCGCAAGGCACCGGGCTGCGCCTGCTTGATGCGACGTGGATCGGGCTGGCCGCTGCCTTTCTGCTGGTGCCTCTCGGGGCCATTGTGGGGTCGGGCGTACCGGGTCTGGCACAGATGCCCGCGCAGGTCTGGCAAGCCGCCTGGACCTCGATCTGGGTGGCCACCCTGTGCACGGTTGTGCTGGTCGCACTGGCGCTGCCGATCTCGATCTGGCTGGCGCAGACGCGCCGGGGCGGGGCCGAGGCGCTGACCCTGATCGGGTTGGCCGCGTCGCCCCTGATGATCGGCACGGGCTGGTTCATCCTGATCAACCCGTTTGCCGCGCCTGCCGACCTCGCCCTTGTGGTCACGGCACTGGTCAACGCGACGATGGGCCTGCCTTTTGCGGTGCGCATCCTGATGCCCGCGATGCGGCAGGTGATGACGGATTACGGCCGGCTCAGCGCTGGTCTGGGCCTGTCGGGCCCTGCCCTCTGGCGCATCGTCATCCTGCCCCGCGTGCGCACGCCGCTGGGCTTTGCCGCGGGGTTGTCGGCGGCGTTGTCCATTGGCGATCTTGGCGTCGTGACCCTGTTTGCCGACAATGACCGGGCGACGTTGCCCTTGCAGATGTACCGCCTGATGGGCAGTTACCGGACAGAGGCTGCGGCGGGGGCCGCGCTGGTGTTGCTGACACTTGCACTGGGGATGTTCTGGCTATGCGATGCGTGGGGGCGACGACATGCTGAAGGTTGACGGGCTGCATATCGCGCAAGGCGACTTTGAACTCGGCGCCGATTTCGCGGTCGCCAAGGGACAGCGCGTTGCAGTGATCGGGCCATCCGGCGCGGGCAAGTCGACGCTGCTGAACGCCATTGGCGGCTATATCGAAAGCACGGGCACCATCAACGTGAACGGGCAGGACGTCAGCGCCGCCGCGCCTGACAGGCGCGGGATTGCGATGCTGTTTCAGGACGGCAACCTGTTTCCGCACCTGACCCTGGCGCAGAACGTGGGCCTTGGCCTGCGCCCGGCGCTGCGCCTGAACCCTGCGGAACAGACCCGGGTCAGGGCGGCGCTGGACAGTGTCGGGCTGGCAAAGCTCGGGCAGCGCAAGCCCGGTGATGTCTCGGGCGGACAGCAAAGCCGCGCGGCGCTGGCCCGCGTGCTGGTGCAGGGCAGGCCGCTGTTGTTGCTCGACGAACCGTTCGCCGCCCTTGGCCCCGCCCTGCGCGGTGAAATGCTTGACCTCACCAGCACCGTAGCGCGTGATACCGGCGCCACGGTCTTGATGATCACCCATGCCCCCGAGGATGCAAAGCGGGCGGCGGATCAGGTGATCTTTGTCGATGGCGGGCGTGCCCAGGCGCCGCGACCGGTGCGCGAGATCATGTCCAACCCACCGGAGGCGCTACGCGCCTATCTGGGATCCTGACCCTAAGCCGCCGGACGCAACACGCGCCGTGTTTCAAGGATGCCCAGCGCGGCCTGCGCCGCCTCGCGTCCCTTGATCACGAAATGATCCGCGTAGATGTCCAGGTGATGCGCGGTTTCCTGAAACTGGTGCGGGGTCAGGGACACCGAAAGGACCGGCACACCTGTCTTGAGGCCCACCTGCATCAACCCATCGACAACCGCAGCAGCCACAAAGTCATGCCGGTAGATGCCCCCGTCAGCCACAAGTGCGGCGCAGGCGATGGCGTCATAACGCCCTGATTCGGCGAGAGTCTGTGCCATCAACGGCATCTCGAACGCGCCGGGGACGTCATAGCTGTCGACCTGTGCGGGCAGGATCAATTCGGTGAACCCCTGATAGGCACGCGCGACGATGTCGGCGTGCCAGCGGGCCTTAACGAATGCAAAGCGGGTGTGTGTCATGGCAAATCTCCTTCAGGTTCAGACACGTCACACCCAAGGCGATTGCGCACAGCGCCACACGCCTGTGCGGCGCGGCGATGCACGTTCTCTTTCATCCGGACTGTGACCGTCGGCTCAGGCGTCTCACCTGATCTGCTTGACCCTCGCCAGAGACGAGGCGCTCGCGGGCTCGTGGATCCCCGATTGAACTGGGTCCACATACCGCCGGTGGGGAATTCCGCCCCGCCCTGAGAACAGCATCAGGTTGCCAAGTCGCGCGCGCAGAGGCAAGAGGGACGTGATGTAGAACGGACCAGACCCATGCACCCCAATCCCGTGTTCCATGACCAGACTGATCTGGCAAACCTCGCCTTTGCCCGTGAACGGGCCTTTGGCATTCTGGCGGTGAATGGCGCTGCCGGGCCGCTGATGGCCCATGTGCCGTTTCTGATTGACGAAGACGCCACCTGGCTGCATCTGCATCTTGTGCGCTCCAACGCGATTGTGCGGGCCCTCAAGGCGCCGATGGCGGCGCGGATCGCGGTGAGCGGGGCAGACGGGTACGTGTCGCCAGATTGGTACGAAGTGCCCGATCAGGTGCCGACGTGGAACTATGTGGCTGTGCATCTGACCGGCACGCTGGACCTGCGGCCCCACGGGGAATTGCGTGACCTGCTGGACCGCCAGTCCGCGCATTTCGAGGATCAGCTGGAACCCAAGCGCCCCTGGAACGCTGGCAAGATGACCCCGGAGGTGCTGGAAAGGATGATGCGCCAGATCGTGCCCTGCCGGATGAAGATCGAAAGCGTCGACGGGACGTGGAAACTGAACCAGAACAAGCCCGAAAATGTGCGCCTGCGCGCCGCCGACTATATGGACGCCTATGGCATGGGCAGCGAAACCCGCCTGCTGGCCGGGCTGATGCGCGGGGCCGATGGACAGGACTGACCACTCTGCTAGGCTTGAGCGGACTCAAACAGGATATGTCATGAAACTGTACCATTCGCCCGCCTCGCCATTTGTGCGCAAAGTCGTTGTTTTACTTCATGAATTGGGCAAGGCGGACGCCGTTGAACTGGCGACCGTGACAACCACGGCGCTGGCGTCCGATACGGGTCTGATGGTGGCCAATCCGCTGGCCCGCCTGCCCGCGCTGGAGCGGCCCGAGGGTGTCACGCTTTATGACAGCAGGGTGATCACTGCCTATCTCGACGACCTCTATCAGGGCGGGCTCTATCCCTCTGGCGCGCGCCGGTGGGAGACGCTGACGCTGGAGGCGACAGGCGACGGGATCATGGATAGCGCCGTGTCCATGATCTATGAGGTGCGCCTGCGCGACGCGGCCCGGCAGTCGCCGGAGTGGATCGAGGCGCAGTGGGGCAAGGTCGCGCGCGGGCTTGATGCGTTGAACACCCGCTGGATGAGCCATCTGTCGGGGCCGATCGGGGCGGGCCACATTTCGGTCGGGTGTGCGCTGGGATACCTCGATTTCCGCCACGAGGGGCGGGATTGGCGCAAGGGCCGCGAGGCGCTGGCGGGGTGGTATGAGGGTTTTGCCGCGCGCGCCTCGATGACGGCGACGACGCCCTGAGCCTGCCAACCCGCGCAACGGTCGGTGCCTCGCAAACGGCGACCCGAACGAATCGAGGGTTAACGCCATAAAAACAACGGGAATCGGCGTGCACAGCCCGTACACCGCGCGTGCACAGCCTGTGCACCGCCGATGCACCGTTGCCCGGATTAACGCAACGCACGCCCGTGTTTCCTGAACATTGCGGTATTCAAGCCCCCTGCGACCACGTGTGTCAGATTGCATGCTGGACGCGGCTTGCGGACGGCGCTAGACAACTTGTCAAAACTGGTGACGCGTCTCGCGTGGCCGGAAATGTCATTGGCCCGGTTCGGGTCGCTTGGAAACTGGAGAAGTCCCCGTGTCCCACGCAGAAGAAGAACATGACGGCGAACGCCGCGACTTTCTGTACTACGCCACAGGCGGTGCAGGTGCCGTTGTCGCCGGAGCCGCGATCTGGCCGCTGGTCAATCAGATGAACCCGTCTGCCGACGTTCTGGCCCTGTCATCCATCCGCGTTGACGTCAGCACGATCGAGGTCGGCACCCAGCTGACCGTCAAGTGGCTTGGCAAACCCGTCTTTGTCCGCCGCCGGACAGAAGAAGAGATCACTGCCGCCCGCGCCGTCGACATGGCCGATTTGCCGGACACCGGTTCCGAGAATGAAAACATGCCTGCCGGTACGGATGCGGCCGATCAGAACCGCACCCTTGACGAAGCGGGCGAGTGGCTGGTCATGATCGGTGTCTGCACCCACCTGGGCTGTGTGCCACTGGGCGAGGCGGGCGACTTTGACGGCTGGTTCTGCCCCTGTCACGGGTCACATTATGACACTTCGGGCCGCATTCGCCGCGGGCCCGCGCCGCGCAACCTGCTGGTGCCGGTAGCTGCATTCCTGGACGACACCACGATCCAACTCGGTTAAGGGAGAGATTATACCATGGGTGGCATTCCTCACGACCATTACGAACCGAAGGCGGCCTGGGAAAAGGGCCTTGCCAAGCGGTTGCCCATTGTCGGCCTGCTTTATGACACGCTGATGATCCCGACGCCGAAAAACCTGAACTGGATGTGGATCTGGGGCATCGTGCTGACCTTTTGTCTGGTGCTGCAGATTGTCACCGGCATCGTTCTGGTGATGCACTATACGCCGCATGTCGATCTGGCATTCGCGTCGGTCGAGCACATCATGCGCAACGTGAACGGCGGCGCGATGCTGCGTTACATCCACATGAACGGTGCGTCGCTGTTCTTTGTCGCTGTTTATGCGCACATTTTCCGTGGTCTCTACTATGGCTCCTACAAGGCGCCGCGCGAGATCACGTGGATCATCGGGATGCTGATTTATGTCCTGATGATGGGCACGGCCTTTATGGGCTATGTGTTGCCATGGGGTCAGATGTCATTCTGGGGTGCGACCGTGATCACCGGCCTGTTCGGCGCGATCCCGTTCGTCGGAGAGGCGCTGCAAACATGGTTGCTGGGCGGACCTTCGGTGGACAATGCGACGCTGAACCGTTTCTTCAGCCTGCACTACCTGCTGCCCTTTGTTATCGCGGGTCTTGTGGCCCTGCATATCTGGGCGTTCCACACCACCGGCAACAACAACCCCACCGGGGTTGAAGTGCGCCGGGGTTCCAAGGAAGAGGCCGAAAAAGACACGCTGCCCTTCTGGCCCTATTTCGTGATCAAGGACCTGTTCGCGCTGGCCGTGATCCTTGTCGTGTTCTTTGCCGTGGTCGGCTTTATGCCAAACTTTCTTGGCCACCCGGACAACTACATGGAGGCGGACGCGCTGGTGACCCCGGCGAATATCGTGCCGGAGTGGTATTTCCTGCCGTTCTACGCGATCCTGCGGGCCTTTACGGATGAAGTGTGGGTCGTACAGCTTGCCGGGTTCGTGACGGGTGGCATCGTGGACGCCAAGTTCTTTGGTGTTATTGCGATGTTCGGCGCGATTGTCGCCATGGCGCTGGCGCCGTGGCTTGATACCTCGTCGGTCCGTTCGGCGCGCTATCGCCCGATGCTGAAGTGGTGGTTCTGGCTTCTGGTCGTCGACTTTATGGTGCTGATGTGGGTTGGCGCACGCCCCGCCGAAGAGCCTTACAACACGATTTCGCTTATCGCGTCTGCCTATTGGTTTGCCTATTTCTTTGTCATCCTGCCACTGATGGGCGTGATCGAGAAACCGGATGTGCAGCCTGCGACCATCGAAGAAGATTTTGCCGCACATGTTGGTGGCGGCGGTGCGGCATCTGCCCCATCGACGCAACCTGCGGAATAAGGAGAGACTGCATATGTTCAAGAGTTTTGCTTCACGTGCGGCACTGCTGACCCTGCTGGCCACCGGTGCATCTGCCGCGGTCATAACCGGCGAGATCGACAACGTCGACTTTTCCTTTGACGGGCCTTTCGGGTCCTATGACCAGAACCAGTTGCAACGCGGTTTGCAGATCTACACCGAGGTCTGTTCGGCGTGCCACGGTCTGAAATATGTGCCTTTGCGCACGCTTGGGGATGAGGGCGGGCCTGAACTGCCCGAAGAACAGGTCCGCGCCTATGCCGAGTTTTACGAGGTGTTCGACTCGGAACTGGACGATTTCCGGGCGGCCAAGCCAAGCGACAATTTTCCGGGTTCGAACCTTGAAAACGCGCCTGACCTGAGCCTCATGGCCAAGGCGCGTGCCGGGTTCAGCGGACCCTATGGGCTGGGTATCAACCAGTTGATGAATGGCATCGGCGGGCCTGAATACATCTCGGCATTGATGCAGAGTTATACCGGCAAGGACAAGGAAGAGGCCGGGGCGGTCCTGTATGAAAATACGGTGTTTCCCGGTGGATACATTGCGATGGCACCGCCGCTTTACGGGGACGATCTTGAATTCGCGGACGGTGCGCCGACCGATCTGAAATCCATGTCCGAGGACGTGTCCGCATTCCTGATGTGGACCGCCGAACCGAAACTGGCCGCGCGCAAGCAGGCTGGCTTTGTCGGGGTGATTTTCCTGACGGTCCTGTCCGTGCTGCTGTATCTGACCAACAAGCGGATCTGGGCACCTGTGAAGGCGCGTTACAAGAAATAGGCGCGCCGCCAGGCCCAAGTGAATGAACCCCGCCTTTCCGGCGGGGTTTTTTTCATCGGGCCGGTGCGAAACTGTCGACGTCAGAGGGGCTCTGCCCCCGCGCATCCGCGCGTCCCCGGGATTTTTTTAAATCAGAGAAGGGTTTGGCACGTCTCTGGTGCGCCAAACTCATGCCGTGAGCTGGGCACCGTTGTGGTCCCGGATCACCGTCGTGACGATCTGGCCTTCGGTTTGCGGGGTGTCAAATCTGACTTCGGTGAACTGCTCTGTCCGGCCCATATGCGGGTTTTCCATAAGCACGCGATGGGTTTTGCCCACCTGTTCCGACAGATGTTTTGCCACCTGCACCGCGCCTGCGCGGCGCAACCGCGCGGCCCGCTCCCTGATCGTTTGGCCATCGACCTGCGGCATCCGCGCCGCCGGAGTGCCCGGGCGGGGCGAGTAGGGAAAGACGTGCAGCCAGGTGAGGTCGCATTCGGCCACCAGCGCCAGAGATTGTTCGAAATGCGCGTCGGTCTCGGTCGGGAAGCCGGCGATGATGTCTGCACCGAAGGTCATGGCCGGGCGCAGCGTGCGGGCGTGTTGCGCAAAGCGGATGGCATCGTCGCGCAGGTGCCGCCGTTTCATGCGTTTGAGGATCAGGTCGTCGCCGTGCTGCAGGGACAGGTGCAGGTGTGGCATCAGCCGGGGTTCGGTCGCGATGGCCTGCAACAACGCCTCGTCCACCTCGATCGAATCGATGGAACTGATCCGCAGGCGCGGCAGGTCGGGCACCAGTTTCAGGATGCGCATCACCAGATCCCCGAGACGGGGTTCAGAGGGCAGATCGGCACCCCATGAGGTCAGGTCGACGCCGGTCAGCACGACTTCGTGAAAGCCGCGGTCCACCAGCCGCTTGATCTGGTCCACCACGACGCCGGCGGGAACAGAGCGCGAATTGCCGCGCCCGAACGGGATGATGCAGAACGTGCAGCGGTGGTCACAGCCGTTCTGGACCTGCACATAGGCGCGGCTGCGCGTGCCAAAGCCGTCGATCAGGTGACCGGCGGTTTCGGTGACCGACATGATGTCGTCGACCTGCACCGGTTCGGTATCGAAACGACCCGCGAGGCCCGCCCAGGTGCTGCCTTGCATCTTTTCGGTGTTGCCGATCACCACGTCGACCTCGTCCATTTGCGCGAAGGTGTCGGGTTCGGTCTGCGCCGCGCATCCGGTCACGATCAGTCTGGCATCCGGATGGGTGCGGCGCAGCTTGCGAATATCCTGGCGGGCCTTGCGCACGGCCTCGGCTGTCACCGCACAGGTGTTGATCACGACCGCGTCACGAAGCCCAGCATTTGCGGCCAGCTCCTCCATCGCCTTTGTTTCGTAGGCATTGAGGCGGCAGCCATGATTGGAAAAAACCGGGGCCGTCATAGCGCGTCGAGGAAGGCTTGGGTCAGCACGCCGTCGAACACATGCGCCGTCGGGCCTGACATCCAGACGCCATCGTCGCGCCAGTCGATGTTGAGCGTGCCGCCATCCAGGTCGATGCGCACCGTGCGCCCGGTCAGCCCCCTGCGCGCCGCCGCCACGGCTGTCGCACAGGAGGATGAGCCGGAGGCGAGTGTAACCCCGGTGCCGCGTTCCCAGACCCGCATGCGGATGTGGTCAGGGCCGATCACCTGCGCGAATTGCACATTGGTGCGTTCCGGGAAAAGGGCGTGGTGTTCGACCTCGGCGCCGCGCGCCGCAAGGTCGACCAGGGCCACATCGTCAACAAAAAAGGTGCAGTGCGGGTTGCCCATGCCCGTAGCCACGGGCGCGCCGTCAATGGGCAGTGACAGTGTGTCGACGTCCTGTGACAGCGGGATGTCCTGCCAGTCAAGCAGCGGATGCCCCATGTTCACCGATGTTGCCCCGTCCGCGGTGCGCACGGCGTGCAAGGCGCCGCGTCCGGTCACATTGACGGTCAGCCTGTCAGCGCCTGTCAGGCCCATCTCGCGCGCTGCGATACAGCGCGTGGCATTGCCACAGGCGGCCGATCGGGACCCGTCCGCATTGTAGAACGTGATCGTCAGGTCATCCCCTTCGGTGATCAGCGCAAGCTGGTCAAAGCCGACACCGCGATGCCGGTCTGCCAAAGCCCGCACCAGCGTGTCGGACAGGGCGACCGGCCTGACGCGCGCATCGACAACGACAAAGTCATTGCCCAGCCCGTGCATCTTCATGAAGGGCCAACCGGAGGTCAAAGGATCATGCATTGCGCGCATATAACGCCATGAATTTGGGGAATCCAGTATGTCACCGAAAAACAGATGAGATTCGGCTTGACCCGCCTGCCCGCCCTTTCTAGATAGGCCGCCTAGTGGGGCCGTTAGCTCAGTTGGTAGAGCAGCTGACTTTTAATCAGCGGGTCGCAGGTTCGAACCCTGCACGGCTCACCATCTATTCATCAAATCGTTGCCCGGGGGCCAAGCGCGGCCTGTCGCCTGCCGGTCACGGCAGTTCCACCGCCATCGCGCCTGCGGAGACCATGCCCCAAAGGTTCCAGTGGGGCATCTTGCTTGTTCATTTGCGATGTTGCAGCTAGCGTTTCCGGGAACCCTTTTGACGAGAGCACGGTATTCATGAGCGAGCTGAGCCAATACGCGATTCTGTTTGGCCTGACTCTCGGCACTCTGGGGCTTGTTGTCAGCCTGTATGCGTTGGCCCGCGCCATTGGGCGGGGACGGCCCGAACCGGCCAAGGACGTGCCCGCGACCGCCGGGACCCTGTCGCGCGATCCCGTCTGGGTGCGCTATCACGCCAAGTATTATGGCTATGCGCTGCTGTTTCTCGCCTTCGATATGGAGATGGCCTTTATGTATCCCTGGGCGGTGGTTTACCGGGAGGAAGGTCTGGTGGCGCTGCTTGATATGGGCGTGTTCCTGGCGGTTCTGTTCCTCGGGCTGCTTTACGGCTGGTCCCAGGGCGCGTTGAGGCGGCAATGAAGATGTTGTCAGGCGCACGTGAAGGGGCGATCGGGGGCCTGCGTGGGCTGGTTGCGCGCGCGATGGCCCGCGATCTGTGCACCTTTGTGGTGCCGGGTGTGGATGTGGCGCGCGCGCGCGGGCTGGATCTGGCCGCCGCCGGGCTGCATCGCGCCGACACGCCGCGCCATGCGAATGTGCTGCTGATTGCCGGGCCGTTGCCGCCCGCCCTTGTCGATGCGGCTTGTGTGGTCTGGGCCCAGATGCCCCGACCGCGCGCGATCCTGGCGCTGGGGGCTGGTGACATCGCGTCGCTGCCAAAGCCCGATGTCGTTTGTCCGTTGTCGCAAGACGGGCTCGAGGCGGGTATGGCCGATCTGCGCGACGCCTTTGTCTCTGGTGCATTTGCCGCGCATGTCGCTGATTTCGAATCTCCGGCCCTGACAACGCGGATCGAGTATACCTGCCCGATGCATCCCGAGGTGGTCTCGGACGAACCTGGAAAATGCCCGAAATGCGGCATGTTTCTGGTCGAACGCGAGGTGTCGGGGACGGCCCCGGCGAGTCATGAAGGTCATGAAGGTCATGAAGGTCATGAAGGTCATGAAGGTCATGAAGGTCATGAAGGTCATGAAGGTCATGAAGGTCATGAAGGTCATGAAGGTCATGAAGGTCATGAAGGTCATGAAGGTCATGAAGG